>Ga0209084_1000357_pt1 | contig 42491 bp, 18 predicted proteins | sample C_130820_MF_Meta_FD_187309 | JGI IMG/M metagenome (GOLD analysis project Ga0209084, IMG submission 187309) | Freshwater microbial communities from Lake Croche, Canada to study carbon cycling - C_130820_MF_MetaG (SPAdes) (version 2) | ecosystem: Environmental > Aquatic > Freshwater > Lake... | reverse complement strand
TACTATGTTTTTAACATATTCATCATCATACAAAGATTCAACCCACTCACCGAGTGAATTGAAGTCTTGTAATTCAGATTCTTTAATAAACTCTAAATACTTTTTTATCATAGAGTATATATTAAATTTTATTTTACTTTATTTAATTTTTTTATTGACTAGGATACCTAATCCATTAGATTCTTTATAATTGTGGAATTCTAAATCAAAATTATTTGATAATTCTTGACAAGCTCTTTTTACCTCAGGATATGATTCAGTGTCATGAAAAATAGTAACTCTACTATGTTGTACCGCCCATTCACCACATTCATAAGTATGTTCAAAATCGTGTATTATATCAATATGTGTTAAACCATATATGTCTGAGTTTTCTTTAATAAAATCTTTATAATCTGATTTTAATAAAGCTACGTTTTTATAAGGTTCTAAATAACCTTTAGTTTGTTCTAAATGTTCATCCTTTATATCACTATGTATATCACCAGTAAATATATCAACACCAAGTACATTATCAAAATAAGTGGCTAATGCAGAAGTTGAGTAACCATATTCAACACCAAACTCTAAAGCGTTAGTTGTATCAATGTCAAATCTTTCAATTATATCTTTAATAATTGTTGGTATATTACCCCAAGCAGAAATACGTGGTTGTTCTGCTAATTTTGGATAGTCTCTTTTATTTGGAATGAATTCTATTTCATAAATAAATTTAGGAATTATACCAGATTCTATAGTTTCTATAACAGATTTAGCAGTTATTGATTTACTACACTCAAATTGCTTATCAGTTCCTTTATTTACTGGACACCAATTCCAATCACCAGCATCTAGTTTATATGTATTAAAACATCCGTTACAAACAGAATCATTAAATATTCTAATAACATTATCATCTAATGGTTCTGTAATCGGTTTACTAAATCCAGATATAATAACAGTTTTTTTATTTAGAGCCCAAGATAACCAGCTAATACCAGAACTTATACCAATAAACATTTCACAATTATATAAATATGTCATTAAGGTATCCATAGAACTATCTTTCATATAAAGTACACCTTCTGGATTTTTATTACCCATGTATCCATTTTCTTCAGAACTTACAATAACGACTTCATAACCTTTTGATTTATAGTTATCTACTATTTCCTGCCAACCAGTTGGATTGTTCCAATATTTTGCTTGTGCGGTAGAGTGTATTGCAATACAGATATATTTGGTATCTAATGGTGATTTTGTATTATTTACTTTAAGGAACGGATTTATTGAACTTTCCTTTAATCCTAAAATATCAGATGTTGTTGCTTGTAAGGGTATATTTTTAAAGTCTCTAGGATTTTTATAAAAATTTACCTTATTATTATCATAAAACCAACCTATCATATAATTACAATAAGTATTCTCATAGGTTACTCCTGGATTTACAAAGTGTAGTCTAGGATATTTCTCAGTATCGAATAAAAAGTTTTTAAATGTACTAATAATTACTGTACAATTATTTTTTTCTGCAAACTCATTTACGTGTGGAGTCCAAGCTAATGTGTCACCTAAAGATGATGAATCCAAACTAACTCTAACAATTTTATTATCTAAGTTAAATTCATCAATGGTTATTTCTTTAGTTGATAAATTTTCAACTTGTATTCTCCAATTCACAAAGTATTTAATAGAACATCTAGTCCATTGATTTGGCGATATAACACACTCATATAATACATTATTATTATTAGAATCTATAAACTTAGCAAGATATTTATAATCTGAATCACCAAGTACTTCTACAAATGGTCCGTCTAAATAGTTTATTATTATCTTATCTTGTTTCTTATTAATAAATTCTATATCATCTAATACACCGGTTTTTTTAATATTAATAGTTGCATAAACATCATCAATAGTAAATACATCAGAGTTTATGGTTATACCATTTTCTAAGTCAGATTTATTAACTTTTATAAATTTACAATAAGTATTTGCAGTAACGTAATATTGTTTATTATCTATTTTTATATTGTAAGTTTCATTATTATTTTGCATAAAAACAACATAATAATTATTATCATTCTCTGCAATCATACAACCGGAACTATAACTCCAGCGAGTATTTATTGCTATAGCATTTATAACATTATTATCTTTTATAGAATTAATATCTATTATTTGATATTTAATATTATTCTCGAGTATTGCAGATCCTATAACATTTTCTAAAGTTACAGATCCAGGATATTTAAAGTAATTTCTTTTTGAATTTAGATCTTTGACAATGTTATTAAATACAGAAATATTTACTGAGAAAAATCCAGTATTTACTGCAAGTTTATCATTATAAGTACTCCAATCATAACTAATGAAATCGTTACTATTTAATAATAATGAGTTATTTTCTAATGTATTATCATTTATTATATAATCATAATTTACAAAGTGAACTTTTTTAAATCCATTAAGTTCTGCTAATATACCCGCATTTTTTATTAGCTTAAGTGCTGCGTAACTATGATTAAATTTAAACGCTTGTGTAATATCAAAATCTTTAAAACTCCAAAATGAGAATATTGTATCCTCTGTATATTCTCTTGACTCTTTAAGTGTTATTATAGGATTATCTCTATCAATTATAATATAATCTACTAAGCTAGAAATATGTTGTGGTACATCTATATGTGATGATAATATTACAGTATATCCATTTCTTTTATTTACAAGTATACATTTTTCCAATAAATCTAATTTATTATCATCATCCGCATGTGACATAACAACAACTACATCCTTTTTATTTATTTCAAAACTCATATTCATATCAATTATTTTTTCTAATGTATTAAAACCATCTATACCTACTTTTTCCCAATTGAAATTTTCTTTAATTATTTTGGCATCTTTTAAGGCAGATTCTTTCTTGGTTTGATAGTTATCATAACAATCAATTAAAACTCTTTGTAAGTCATTATAATCAGGTTCTGCATACAATCCAGGTGTATCACCAGCGAATCCTAAATCTCTACCAATATTGGCAGCTAGTTCAGTTCTTATGGTAACCGGATTTCCTAATCCTTTTGCAAATTCTAATTGTGCACCCCAGTTTGAGTATGTTGTAGGTGTTCCTGCGGCCATAGCTTCAATTAAAGGAATATTCCATCCTTCACTACGAGCACAAGTAATTAAAACATTACCTGTTTTAATATAGTTTACATACTCTTCATATTTTGGAAAGTGAAGAACTTTTATTCTATCATCATTAAAATTATAATGTTTTAATCTTTCTTCTGTTGAATTAAATCCATCTACTGAGTAAGGATTATCTGCACTTAATATAAGTTCTACATTATCATTATTAGGAAATGATTTCAAAAATGTGTCAATTATTTCAGGAACTGCTTTTCTATAGTCCCATCTACCAAAAAACATAAATTTGAATTTGTCATTATTACTTTCAATATGGTCAAAGAATATAGAATTTACTCCTTCATTTACGATAAAAACTCTATCAGCAGGATAACCTTGTTTAATAATCATATCCTTATGCCACTGTGTAACAACCCAAATATAATCAAACTTTAGAAGTTGATTAAAAAATCCTTGTTCTAGTTCAGTACTTTCCCAAACAGTATAAGCAATTTTAATAGGAGCAGTATATTCTTGGTAGAAATAGTTATGATTCATATCCATAAGTACAATATCAACATCTTGTTGAAAATCCGGTTTATTTTCCCAGGGTAGGTTTGGAAATGAATAGGATATAGGATAATCAGAATGTGTATTATCTGAATTACTTAATGTAATTTTATCTAAAATTGAATAATCAACTTCATCTAGTTGAGGATTTGAATCCCAGGTATAATTTCTTACTCTTAGATCAACGTGTTTTGACAACTCTCTAAAAAAGTTTCTTGCATGTGATGCGAATCCAGTGTGACCTAAGTAACAAGTATGTGCTCTTACTTTCATTAAAATATTTTATTCTTTATATAAAAATAAAATATTTTGTTGATGATAATTTCTTATTATACTTTTCACTGTTTTATAGATGTGGATGGTAATCATATGGACGTAATAACTCAAATTCTTCAAACATACCATAACCAGATACTCCTAATGACACTGCCGATGTTGCTTCGCCACTGTATTCATCCCATGGACCAGTGTATGGATTATTACTACAGTCGTAATTATGTACACTTCGTGAAACGTAGAATATCTTTATAGCATTAGCCGTACCATTTACTAATGGTGTTCCATATCTAACTCCTATTTGAGAATTAAGTTCCCATGCGGCATCACCTCTAAATACTACACAATTATCAAGCCAAACCCCTATAGAACCTCCGTCAACGTGTATTAAACTGTATTCAGAACCACCATTAAAATAATGATTATCAGCATTTGAAAATCTAGTATTTCTTATACGAATTTCTGTCTGTACCCTATTAGTGTTAGTCTCCCTATATGATGCATCCGTATAAAAGTGTATATAATCAGCAGGACCTTCAGTGTTATCTGAATAGTTTAATAATCCAATGGTTGAATTATAAGTTTCTATTATTGCACCAAGACCATCAGCATATTTTTGACCAGTCCATCCCATTGATACATTACTAAGTCTAGCTGTTGGTTGTCCTATGTTATAAGCGAATAAATCAGTTGTTATAAAGTTACAGTTTCTTAACGTTAATCTTGTATATGAATCCATTATAATCGAACTGTACAAATGACCACCAGCGCCACCAGATGTATTATATGGTGAGTCATATATAGTGACATTTTCAAAAACAAGCTCACAGTTTTGTTGAAGATTGGCAATATATGAAGAAACCGGTGTCCCACTTTTATCCAAACTTCCTATATTTTCTATAGAGTTTGTACTGTCCTCTGACGTAACTGTTACGACCTTTTTACCTCTTGAGGTCGTGAATAAAAACATTGCACCACCGTCAAGACCCTGATCACCTGGATCTCCATTACTAAATCTTATATGTACACCAGGTTTTAAATGTAATTTCCAGCTATCACTAGCGGTTAATCCTCGTTGAACTAAGTAATCATATGCATTACTCACTATTGTTGAATAATGTCCAGCAGTATCGATACCATCCACACTCATCTGTCCGTTCTCTCCTGGCCAAACTTCGATCACTCCGTTTCGTACAGGAGAGCCAACATTATTATTAAGACCATTTGAGTTATAGAATGCACCTTCTATAGTTGCAAATGGTAGTGTGAAATCACCAAGTACCGCAGTTGAATCATTACCATTAGGATGCACAAACGCAACATTTACATATGGGAAACTAGAACCTCCACCACCAGGAATATTTACTGTTACTGCAGCAGTACCAGACGCAACAACTCCAGCACCTGTAAAATTTATCGATGCTAGATTTGTTGTAATAGTACTTCCCTCATCATATATTGTTATAGCATTACCAGATGTACCAGATGTACCGGAACTACCAGATTTACCGGAACTACCAGAAGATCCAGATGTTCCACTAGATCCACTTCCACCTGATGCTGTAGCCCAAGTTGCTAAACCAGTTGCATCAGAAGTAAGAACTTTACCTACACCTTGTGTTCCATCTTCTAATCTAAAGGCATATGTTGTTGTTGAATAAATATGTAATTTTGTAGATGGTGCCAAAGTTCCTATACCAACATTACTTCTAAGAATAGTTTTTGTTATTGTATCTGCACCTAATGTTACTGAGTTTGAACCATTACCAGTTGCACCATAACCTATTACTATTTGATTAGTTTGATTGTCTAATTGAGGTCTTGTATCATAACCAACAAACACTGAATTACTTGATTGTGATGCACCAGTAGTTGTACCAGAAATGAATTTACCTGCAGCCCAACCAATTGCAGTGCTACTAGTACCCGTTTGATTATATACTAATGCGTCCATACCAACTGCGACATTATACCAACCAGTTGTATTATAAAATAATGAACTATTACCAACTGCTGTATTTTGATAACCAGTTGTATTTTGAGATAATGCTTGACTACCAACTGCAACATTATAATTACCGGTTGTATTATTAGTCGATGATTGATAACCAATTGATATATTATAAGAAGCAGTATTCTTACTTAATGAATAACCACCAATTGATATATTAAAATTACCAGTTGAGTTAAGATATAATGACTCTTGACCAATTCCAATATTATCATGACCTGTTGTGTTAGTAAATAGTGAAGAAACACCAAGTCCTATATTATAGGAGCCCGAAGTTGTAGAGAATAATGATTTATAACCAAGTGCAGTATTTTGAATACCAGTTGTATTAAAATATAATGACTCTTGACCAATTGCAGTACTTTGAGAACCAGTACTATTAGAATATAATGATGCATAACCAAGTGCGGTATTATATCGACCGGATGTATTATAATACAATGATGCATAACCAAGTGCAGTATTTTGATAACCCGTTGTGTTTAAATATAATGACCAAGCACCAAGTGCAGTATTATAATAACCGGTTGTATTAGTATATAATGAAGCATAACCATTTGCAGTATTCAAATATCCGGTTGTATTAGTATATAATGACGCATAACCAATTGCAGTATTTTGATAACCCGTTGTGTTTGATAGTAATGAAACATAACCAATTGCAGTACTTTGAGAACCAGTTGTATTAAAATATAATGAATAATGACCAATCGCAGTATTATAAGACCCAGTTGTATTATAGTATGACGATTGATAACCAAGTGCAGTATTATAAGAACCACTTGTATTTGAATATAATGATGTATAACCAAGTGCAGTACTATAAGAACCACTTGTATTTGAATATAATGATCCTAAACCTATTGCAGTATTTTCATAACCTATTGTATTATTATATAATGATTGTTTACCAATTGCAGTATTATTCATCCCAGTTGTATTGTTATACATTGAACTATAACCAATTGCGGTATTATTACCACCAGTTGTATTATAAAATAATGAACTATTACCAAGTCCGGTATTATTACCACCAGTTGTATTAGTAAATAATGCACTATTACCAACTGCTGTATTTTCTTGACCAGTTGTGTTTGATTGTAATGACCCGAAACCAAATGCGGTATTATTAAAACCAGTTGTATTAAAAGATAATGAGTTATAACCCATCGCAGTATTACTATAACCACTTGTATTATAATATAATGTTCCTCCACCAAATGCGGTATTAAAATATGAGGAAGTTGCTGTAAATAATGACCCGAAACCAAATGCAGTATTATAACCAATTGGATTATTATAATTATATAAGGCATTATAACCAAATAAAGTATTATTTGATCCTCCTTTTGATGAGTTATAAACATTTCCATAATTATCAACTACTAAAGAAACTGTTCCGGCGGTTGACGAAACTAAAAATCTATCATTTGAATCTACTGATGCGGTTCCTATTCTAATAGTACCTGTTCTATAAATATTTGATGTTGTATCATAAGCATAGTTGGTAGTTGATTGTATGTAAAATGAAGATGTACCACCAAATCCGGCCGGTCCTGTTGCACCGGATGTACCTGAAGAACCACTTGTTCCTGAACTACCTGATGTACCACTACTACCAGATTTACCTGAAGAACCACTTGAACCACTACTACCACTTGAACCGGATGTACCTGAACTACCACTTGAACCGGATGTACCTGAACTACCACTAGAACCGGATGTACCAGAACTGCCACTAGAACCGGATGTACCTGAACTACCACTAGAACCGGATGTACCTGAACTACCACTTGAACCGGATGTACCTGAACTACCACTTGAACCGGATGTACCTGAACTACCACTTGAACCAGATGTACCAGAACTTCCAGATGTACCACTAGAACCGGATGTACCAGAACTTCCAGATGTACCACTAGATCCTGAAATACCACTTGAACCAGAAGAACCAGAACTACCACTTGTTCCACTACTACCAGAGGAACCACTTGTTCCTGAACTACCACTTGAACCAGATGTACCAGAACTTCCAGATGTACCACTAGAACCACTTGTTCCTGAACTACCTGATGTACCACTACTACCAGATTTACCTGAAGAACCACTTGAACCACTACTACCAGAGGAACCACTAGAACCAGATGATCCACTTGTACCAGAACTACCACTTGAACCCGATGATCCACTAGAACCTGACGTACCAGATGAACCACTTGTTCCTGAACTACCACTAGAACCGGATGTACCAGAACTTCCAGATGTACCACTAGATCCTGAAATACCACTAGAACCAGATGATCCACTTGTACCTGAAGAACCACTTGTTCCACTACTTCCTGAAATACCACTAGAACCAGAAGAACCAGAACTACCACTTGTTCCACTACTACCTGAACTACCACTAGAACCGGATGTACCAGAACTTCCAGATGTACCGGACGAACCACTTGTTCCAGATGAACCCGATGTTCCAGAAGAACCAGAAGTTCCTGATGAACCACTTGTACCGGATGCACCATCAATACCACTCACTCCAGATGTACCAGAAGAACCACTTGTTCCTGAACTACCACTAGAACCACTTGTTCCTGAACTACCACTAGACCCTGAAGAACCCGAACTACCAGATGTACCACTACTACCACTAGAACCGGATGTACCAGAAGAACCGGATGTACCACTACTTCCTGAACTACCACTTGAACCGGATGTACCAGAACTACCACTTGTTCCACTACTACCAGATGTTCCAGAAGAACCAGATGCACCGCTACTTCCAGAAGAACCGGATGTACCTGAAGAACCAGATGTACCACTAGAACCGGATGTACCTGAAGAACCCGAAGATCCTGATGAACCGCTTGTTCCACTTGAACCTGACGTACCACTACTTCCTGAACTACCAGATGTTCCACTAGATCCTGAAGTTCCACTAGAACCGGATGTACCGGATGAACCACTTGTTCCTGAACTACCAGATGTTCCACTACTACCAGATTTACCTGATGAACCACTTGAACCACTACTACCTGATGAACCACTTGAACCACTAGATCCTGAAGTTCCTGAAGAACCACTACTACCAGATGTTCCCGAAGAACCTGAACTACCACTAGATCCACTACTACCAGACGTACCTGATGAACCGCTTGTTCCACTAGATCCAGAAGTTCCACTAGATCCAGAAGAACCAGAAGTTCCAGAAGAACCTGAACTACCACTTGTACCACTAGAACCACTTGTTCCCGAACTACCAGATGTTCCACTACTACCTGAAGAACCGGACGTTCCAGAAGAACCACTTGAACCACTACTACCAGAAGAACCACTTGTACCAGATGATCCAGAAGTACCAGAACTACCAGAAGAACCACTTGTACCAGATGATCCAGAAGTACCAGAACTACCAGAAGTTCCACTACTACCAGATGTACCATCTATACCGTTTACACCAGATAATCCAGATGTTCCTGAACTACCAGATGTACCAGACGAACCAGAACTACCACTAGAACCAGACGTACCACTAGAACCAGAACTACCGCTAGATCCCGAAGTACCAGACGAACCACTAGATCCTGATGTACCAGAAGAACCAGACGTACCAGAACTACCAGATGTACCAGACGAACCACTTGTACCGGATGAACCACTTGTACCACTACTACCTGAACTACCACTAGATCCTGATGTTCCACTTGAACCTGAACTACCACTACTACCAGAAGTTCCGCTAGATCCGGAACTACCAGATGTACCAGACGAACCGGATGTACCTGAACTACCAGATGTACCTGAACTACCACTAGATCCCGAAGTTCCACTAGATCCACTTGTTCCAGAAGAACCACTTGAGCCGGATGTTCCTGAAGAACCACTAGAACCGGATGTACCAGATGAACCACTAGATCCTGAAGTTCCACTGCTGCCACTTGTTCCGGAACTACCAGATGACCCAGACGTACCTGAGCTACCACTTGAACCTGATGTTCCACTACTTCCTGATGAACCACTTGAACCAGACGTGCCAGAAGATCCGGATGTCCCAGAAGATCCCGAAGTACCAGATGAACCAGAACTACCACTTGTTCCTGAAGAGCCAGAAGATCCCGAAGTCCCGGATGAACCAGAACTACCACTTGTTCCTGAAGAGCCAGAAGTTCCACTTGAACCAGATGTGCCAGAAGAACCACTAGAACCGGATGTTCCACTACTACCAGATGAACCGGATGTACCACTTGAACCAGATGTACCACTACTACCAGAAGAACCACTAGATCCCGAAGTTCCACTTGAACCAGATGTACCTGAAGATCCCGAAGTTCCACTTGAACCAGATGTACCTGAAGACCCCGATGTTCCACTTGAACCAGAAGAACCAGATGTTCCACTAGATCCTGAAGAGCCGGATGTTCCACTACTTCCAGAACTACCAGATGAACCAGACGTACCTGATGATCCACTTGAACCGGATGTTCCCGAAGAACCTGAACTACCACTAGATCCACTACTACCAGACGTACCGGATGAACCGCTTGTTCCACTGGATCCAGAAGAACCTGAACTACCACTTGTACCACTAGAACCACTTGTTCCCGAACTACCAGATGTTCCACTACTACCAGATGTACCATCTATACCGTTTACACCAGATAATCCAGATGTTCCTGAACTACCACTTGTACCTGAAGAGCCGGATGTACCAGATGAACCACTTGTTCCACTTGAACCAGAAGAACCACTTGATCCTGAAGTTCCACTACTACCAGATGATCCAGATGTTCCTGAACTACCAGATGTACCACTACTACCACTAGAACCGGACGTACCACTAGATCCAGACGTACCTGAACTACCACTTGTTCCACTTGAACCTGATGTACCAGACGAACCAGATGTACCAGAACTACCGGATGTACCACTTGAACCGGAAGATCCACTTGTACCACTACTTCCTGATGTACCAGAACTACCGGATGTACCACTTGAACCGGAAGATCCACTTGTACCACTACTTCCTGATGTACCAGAAGAACCACTTGTACCAGAAGAACCAGATGTTCCTGATGAACCACTTGAACCGGACGTACCTGAACTACCACTTGAACCAGAAGTTCCTGAAGAGCCACTACTACCTGATGTACCTGAACTTCCAGAAGAACCGGATGTACCTGAACTACCGGATGTTCCAGATGAACCACTTGTTCCTGAACTACCACTTGTACCAGAAGAACCCGAAGTTCCACTAGATCCACTTGTACCTGAACTACCACTTGAACCAGATGAACCGGAAGAACCAGACGTACCAGATGAACCAGAAGAACCGGAAGAACCAGACGTACCAGATGAACCAGAAGAACCAGAAGAACCAGAAGAACCAGACGTACCAGAGCTACCAGATGAACCACTTGTACCAGAACTTCCAGATGTACCGGAAGATCCACTTGAACCAGATGTTCCACTAGAACCTGACGTACCACTTGAACCGGATGTACCAGAACTTCCAGATGTACCTGAAGAACCACTAGAACCTGACGTACCACTTGAACCAGAACTTCCAGATGTACCACTACTTCCTGAAGAACCACTTGTTCCCGATGATCCACTTGTTCCCGATGAACCTGAAGATCCACTTGTTCCGCTTGAACCTGATGTCCCAGAACTTCCAGAAGAACCGGATGTACCTGAACTACCGGATGTTCCAGATGAACCACTTGTTCCTGAACTACCGGATGTTCCAGATGAACCACTTGTTCCTGAACTACCACTTGTACCAGAAGAACCACTAGATCCACTACTACCTGAACTACCAGATGTACCACTAGAACCAGATGAGCCACTTGTACCACTTGAACCGGATGTTCCTGAACTACCAGATGTACCATCTATACCGTTTACACCAGATAATCCAGATGTTCCTGAACTACCACTTGTACCTGAAGAGCCACTTGAACCAGATGTACCTGAACTACCAGATGTACCACTAGAACCAGATGAACCACTTGTACCAGAAGAACCACTTGTACCAGAAGAACCACTTGTACCAGAAGAACCACTTGTACCAGAAGAACCACTTGTTCCTGAACTACCAGATGTACCACTAGAACCAGATGAACCACTTGTACCAGAAGAACCACTTGTACCAGAAGAACCACTTGTTCCTGAACTACCAGAAGAACCACTAGAACCAGATGAACCACTTGTACCAGAAGAACCACTTGTTCCTGAACTACCAGATGTACCACTAGAACCAGATGAACCACTTGTACCAGAAGAACCGGATGTTCCACTACTACCTGAAGACCCCGATGTACCAGAAGAACCGGATGTTCCACTACTACCTGAAGAACCAGATGTCCCAGAAGAACCACTACTACCAGACGTACCACTAGAACCGGATGTACCACTAGATCCAGAAGAACCGGATGTACCTGAAGACCCCGATGTACCACTAGAACCACTAGATCCTGATGTCCCAGAACTTCCAGAAGAACCGGATGTACCTGAACTACCACTTGTTCCAGATGAACCACTTGTTCCAGATGAACCAGAAGAACCCGAAGTTCCAGAGCTACCAGAAGAACCACTTGTTCCAGATGAACCAGAAGAACCCGAAGTTCCAGAGCTACCACTTGTACCAGAAGAACCACTAGATCCTGATGTTCCAGATGAACCAGAAGAACCCGAAGTTCCAGAGCTACCAGAAGAACCACTTGTTCCAGATGAACCAGAAGAACCCGAAGTTCCAGAGCTACCAGAAGAACCCGAAGTTCCAGATGAACCGGAAGAACCACTTGTTCCAGATGAACCAGAAGAACCCGAAGTTCCAGAGCTACCGGAAGAACCACTTGTTCCAGAAGAACCAGAAGAACCAGAAGTTCCACTACTACCAGACGTTCCACTACTACCAGACGTTCCACTACTACCAGACGTTCCACTACTACCAGATGTACCTGAACTACCAGATGTACCTGAACTACCAGATGTACCATCTATACCGTTTACACCAGATAATCCAGATGTTCCTGAACTACCACTTGTACCTGAACTACCACTTGTACCAGAAGAACCGGATGTACCTGATGAACCCGAAGTTCCACTTGAACCAGAAGAACCAGATGTTCCACTAGACCCAGATGTACCGGAAGAACCACTTGATCCAGATGTTCCAGACGAGCCAGAACTTCCACTTGTGCCAGATGAACCTGATGTTCCACTACTTCCTGAAGATCCACTTGTACCAGAACTACCAGAAGAACCAGATGTACCAGAAGAACCAGATGTACCAGAAGAACCAGATGTTCCGCTACTACCTGATGAACCACTTGTTCCACTAGATCCCGAAGTTCCTGAACTACCACTTGTACCTGATGAGCCGCTTGTACCAGAACTACCACTTGAACCTGACGTACCACTGCTTCCTGAACTACCGGATGTTCCACTTGAACCGGATGTACCTGAAGACCCACTTGAACCTGATGTACCAGAAGAACCAGAAGTTCCCGATGAGCCACTTGTTCCACTACTTCCTGAACTACCAGATGTACCAGAAGAACCACTAGAACCTGACGTACCACTAGAACCTGACGTACCACTAGAACCTGACGTACCACTAGAACCTGACGTACCAGAAGAACCACTTGTACCTGAACTACCACTTGTTCCACTTGAACCAGAACTACCAGATGTACCGGAAGAACCACTTGAACCGGATGTTCCACTTGAACCAGAAGAACCAGAACTTCCAGAGGAACCACTCGTTCCTGAAGAACCAGACGTGCCACTAGATCCACTTGTACCACTACTACCAGATGTTCCAGAAGAACCACTTGTACCACTTGACCCTGAACTTCCAGATGTACCAGAAGAACCACTTGTACCACTTGACCCTGAACTTCCAGATGTACCAGAAGAGCCGGACGTACCTGAACTACCAGAACTACCGGATGTTCCAGAAGAACCACTTGTACCAGAACTACCCGAAGAGCCGGACGTACCTGAAGATCCAGAGGATCCACTTGTTCCACTACTTCCTGAACTACCACTTGTTCCACTAGACCCTGATGTTCCAGACGAACCAGAAGAGCCAGATGTTCCACTTGAACCAGATGTTCCTGAACTACCACTTGAACCAGATGTACCGGATGAGCCACTTGTACCACTTGAACCAGATGTTCCACTACTTCCTGAACTTCCACTTGTACCTGAGCTTCCGGATGTTCCATCTATACCGTTTACACCAGATAATCCAGATGTACCAGAAGAACCACTTGAACCAGACGTTCCAGAAGAACCAGATGTACCGGATGAACCTGAACTTCCACTTGTTCCACTACTACCGGATGTTCCAGAAGAACCGGATGTACCTGAAGAGCCACTTGTTCCTGAACTACCGGATGTACCAGAAGAGCCACTTGAACCACTCGAGCCGGATGTACCAGAACTACCACTTGTACCAGAAGAACCGGATGTTCCACTACTTCCAGAAGTTCCTGAACTACCACTTGTACCAGAACTACCAGAAGAACCTGATGTACCTGAACTACCACTTGTGCCACTTGATCCAGATGTTCCAGAACTACCACTAGAACCAGATGTGCCTGAAGAACCAGAAGTTCCACTACTTCCTGAAGAACCAGATGTACCAGAACTACCCGAAGACCCACTTGATCCAGATGTACCGGAAGAACCAGATGTACCAGAACTACCACTTGAACCAGATGTACCTGAACTACCACTTGAACCAGATGTACCGGAAGAACCTGATGTACCACTAGATCCAGACGTGCCAGAAGAACCACTACTACCGGATGTTCCACTAGAACCCGAAGTTCCAGATGAACCGCTCGTGCCTGAACTACCAGATGTACCACTACTTCCTGAAGAACCACTTGTACCACTAGAACCACTAGAACCGGATGTACCACTACTACCAGATGTTCCTGAACTTCCAGATGTACCTGAACTACCAGACGTGCCTGAAGAGCCAGAAGTTCCACTTGAACCAGATGCACCAGAAGAACCACTAGAACCGGATGTTCCACTAGACCCTGAACTACCACTTGTTCCACTACTACCAGATGAACCGGATGTACCACTAGACCCCGAAGTTCCACTTGAACCGGATGTACCAGAAGAGCCAGAAGTACCACTACTACCAGATGTTCCAGAAGAACCGGATGTACCAGAACTTCCAGACGAACCAGAACTACCGGATGTACCAGAACTTCCAGACGAACCAGAAGAACCTGACGTTCCCGAAGAACCAGATGTACCACTACTACCACTTGTTCCTGAACTACCGGACGTACCAGAAGAACCACTTGATCCAGATGTACCTGATGAACCAGATGTTCCCGAACTACCGGATGTACCACTAGAACCACTAGAACCAGATGTCCCGGACGAACCAGATGTACCAGAACTACCACTTGTACCTGAACTACCAGAAGAACCACTAGAACCAGATGTCCCGGACGAACCAGATGTTCCCGAACTACCGGATGTACCACTTGAACCTGAACTACCACTTGTACCTGATGAGCCACTTGTTCCAGAAGAGCCGGATGTACCAGAACTACCAGAAGAACCAGATGTTCCACTACTACCAGACGAACCACTTGAACCGGATGTACCAGAAGAACCAGATGTTCCACTACTACCAGACGAACCACTTGAACCGGATGTACCAGAAGAACCAGATGTTCCACTTGAACCACTAGATCCTGAAGAACCGGAACTACCACTTGTTCCACTTGAACCAGAAGAACCGGACGTTCCCGAAGAACCACTTGTTCCGCTACTTCCCGAAGATCCAGATGTGCCTGAACTACCACTTGTTCCTGAACTACCGGATGTACCAGAAGAACCAGAACTACCAGAACTACCCGATGTTCCAGAAGAACCAGATGTTCCGGATGATCCACTTGAACCAGAAGTTCCCGAAGATCCACTTGTACCAGAACTACCACTTGTACCACTACTTCCTGAACTACCAGATGTACCAGAAGAACCAGATGTACCAGAAGAACCTGAAGTTCCACTTGTACCAGTTGCTATCCAGTTTGTACCTGTACTTTCTACATATAAAATTTGATATTGTGTTAGAGTCTTTGTTGTAACTCCGTCTATTGTTTGTGAAGATGTTGTGGCAACAGTTATTGTACCAGATCCACTATTTTTGATAGAATATATTTTTCCTGCCACACCAACAGCAGTTGGTAATGTAACAGAAAAAGTTCCACTTGTACAGTCAATTGTTTGATCATCTACACCTATTGAATAGGTGCCAGTAACTGCTTTATAAGGGAATGTAACTCCACCTAAGGATATAAGTCCTTTTCGTAGTATAAACTCGTTTGCCATTTAATTATCTTTTTTTCACTTTCCAAAAAGAAGTTAAACTATATATAAAAAGTAAGTTATTCTTTTAAGTAAAAAATCAAAAAATTAAAGACCATATCTGGATCTAGTGGCATTATATATTGTTGATATTTCAGTAGAAGTTAATGCTCTGTTATAAACAAAAGTTTGTCCTATGTTACCAACAAACGAACCCGCATAACCTGTACCTATTTTTATTGGTAAACTACCATTATTTGTAGTAGTATATCCACCTGCATTAGAAGAAGTAACAAAAGATCCATTTTTGTACCAATTTACAGTATTTGTTACTTGATCACGAGTAACTGCAATAAATGCTAGTTCATTTGTTGCAACAGTAAATGATGCACCTATTCCAGTATAAGGAATACTATCTATTCCAGCAGTACCAAAATAATACGTAAAATTACCAGAGGTTTCTTGGGTTATTGTTCCTGATCCACCGTATGCCTGACTATATGGGTTACGTCTAGATGCAGTAGCTCCTGTACCTGGTTTTAACCAAAGAATAATTGTTTGTGCTAATGAGAAATCAAATGTTGATGAATATGGTGTAGATATTTGATAATTTACACCATCCAGTACAAATGATGTTCTACCTATGGTAGAAAGTGATATACTATTTAACATAGTTCCATTATTTTTATTAACACTCATATCATATGCCACAGATGGAAGTGAAACTCTTTTATCTGTATTTTCCGCATCTAGTGACATAACTAATCCATTTGTTGGTATAAATCGTTGAAGACCTGCGTAGTAGTTTTGTAATATTTCTGTTGATGATAAAACTTTATTATAAATCATAGCATTTGAAATATTTCCAACCATGGTTTCAGATGCTGCTTCAGATGATATTTTATAACCTGAAGACGAATCTAAAGTTCCTGATATTGAAAATGTGCCAACTAATTGAGAACCATTGATATATATAGCACAGACCGGTGCTATACCAGGACCACCACTTAAATAGGTTCCAACCATATTATACCAAACATTATTTGTAAATGTTTGAGAACTATTTAATATTTTTATAGTACCTCCTATTTTAACAAAAAATTCGGCATTTGAACCATTTTTTCTAATACAAGCAATTTCATTATCAACAGTTACAAATCTCATAATTGTATTTGGTTGTGATGAGAATTTAAACCAAGACGATAATGTAACTGAGTTTGTTAAACTTATCGGTGTAGAACTTGTTACATGTTGATTTGCGGATGATGTAAATACTAATGACCCAAAATTTGATGAATCGTATGTTGGTCCAGAACCAACAAATGTTCCATTATTTCCATATCCACTTAAATCTTTCCATGTAGTTCCATTCTTTGGATATGAAGGTGTATAAGCAGCATCTAAATTTAGAACTAATCCAGAAGTTACAATATTTGGATAATCCATATTCGTACACAAAATTGTACTTGAGGAATTAAAGAAGTTTAAAGCAGCAGAAATTGTTGTAATTCCACTACCCCCTAATTGATTAGATAATGTAATTAAGACAGAATCATTACTAGCAACAAAGGGAGATGGACTTGCAGTTCCATTGGCAACATATACTGTATAACCACCGACATTCGGAGTTTTACCATTATAAAAATATGTGACATTAGTTGGTCCATAACCACCTTTGTTTACACCAACTGCAAAGTTTCCTGCTTTAATAGAATTCGATTGTGTTGCCGTAGTATATTTAATTGGATTTGCCATAGTTTATATATTATATTCCGAATCTTGATCTTGTGGCATTAAAGTTTTGTAATACCTCTGTTGCAGAAAGTTCTTTATTGTACATTTGAACATTTGATATACTTCCATTGAAATAATTATATCCTAAATTACCTACCTGAAAACTTGAGTCTATAGTTTTTATACTACCAGATACTGTTACTGTACTACCAACCTGTAGTCCATTTGAATATATTTTGACAGAACCACTACCTATAGTAGCAGTTAGTTGTACCCATTTATTTAAAATATCCGAAGTTGTACCAGGATAAGTATTTTGTGCTCTAACTCCACCTACTTCCCAATCAAAAAAATATTGATTTCCAATATTTGCTCTAAGTACAAATGGATTATTTCCTGATACCTTACTTACCCCGACAAAGTCTCTATATTCACTAGTAGATGCAACTTTTATAAATACAGATATAGTTAGTGCATTATTTGTATTTATACTTTGTATTGTACTAGATAATGGACAGGTCACAGATTTATTAGTTCCATCAAATACAATACTTCCACTATTTGATGAACTAAAAGTCGGACCATTCACCAATGTTCCGTTATTGACAACTCCACCATTCAAATTTCCTGATCTATCATACCAAGTACTTCCTGTGCCAGGATATGACTTTGTATTTCCAGCATCTAAATGTAGAACTAATCCACTTGTAACTATTTGAGGTCCTGTGTACATTATATAAATCTTGATTTTGTGGCATTATAGTTCTGTAGAACTTCTGTGACTGAAAGTGCTTTGTTATAAACTTGTATTATACCACCTTTACCTTTAGCAGTATTAGTTGCGTTAGATGCACCAAATCCAACAAATTGTCCTGTTGGTCTCCAAGTACTATCTGATATTGTACCAGTATTTACTAATAGACCATCAACATAAACTTTAACAGAACTACTTACACCAGTAATATAAGTTATAACAATATTATGCCATGCATCTAAAGTAAGTAAGTTGGTATGGTCGTACACATATTTGTATGAAACATTTAACAAATCTTGAAGTGCTATTTGTATTGATATTGATGGGTTACTAGACCTTCTGATAAAAATGTGATTTCTCGCCTCATAACCATCAAAAATTGGAGGTAGTGAACTAGTTGCACCTGTTGAATCTATATTATACCATATTGCTATGGTTCCAGTATCCTGAGGAAATGCGGTATTTGCAAGTGAAGGTACTGTAACATAATCATTTACTCCATCAAAAGAAATACTACCTCCTTTTAAAGAGTTATAAGTTGGACCATTTATTATTTGACCACTATTACTATTCCCACTTCTATCTATCCAACCACCACCTGTCTCCACAGTAGTACCTCTTGTTCCATTTACAAATGTTGTTGCATAAGATTTTGCTTCAATTTGAATACCACCAAATATTATAGAACCTATCGCAGGACTAACTTGTGGATAGTATAAAGTACCAGTTTGTAGTGTGGATGAATATGAAATTTTATAAAACCCATTTGTACTTTGTGTAACCGAATATGTTTCCCCTGATGCAATAGTAATATTTGTTACAAAACCAGTAAGTAAATTTACAGTGAAATTTGTTCGGTTTCCATTATGATTACCTCCCCAGTTAAGATCTATACTATATGCAGAACCTGCTTTTAGATACCATGTTGTCGTGAATTGACTACTAACTGTCGCACCAGATATTGGATAAATATATGCAACCCAACTAGCAGTAGATGCGGTTATAGTTCCTGCATTATATTCACCAGTAAAGTTCAATAAAGTTCCTATACTTAGAGTGGTTCCCGCACCATTAATAAAACCAGTAGTCGTTCCATAATTACCAGTTATATTTAGAGGACCTAGTGCCAAATTTACAGTTGGTTCACCCCTAAATGATTTTATATTAGCAGCATCTAAATGAAGAACTAATCCACTTGTAACTATACTTGGTCCTCCTAATGAACTCATATCATTTCAGACATTGGTTTTGTCCATTCTTCTGTTGATAAAATAGCTATTATTTCATCATATGTATAAGGACCTTCTAGAGTTGTTAGTAATCCTATACACTCTGGTTCATTTCCATCCCATTTAACAAACGTTTTTGTTTCATCAGTAGATTTTCTAACAGTTTCTGCAGATGTCTCTAATACCTGTGTAAAATCGATTTGTGATAATTCTGATACATTAAATATCATAAAATTTCTATTTGAATAGTCTTGTGTTTCCATATATTTATATTATTTTTATGTGAATCTTGATTTTGTTGCATTATAGTTCTGAAGAACTTCTGTTGCGGAGAGTGCTCTGTTGTATAGTTGAAATATAGCAATTGATTCTGGTAGATATGCTCCCTGTGCTCTACCTAATACTTGAAAATCTATGGCACCTGTTACTGATGTAGTTGGTGTACATGGGACAGCATTATTATAGATTGTCATTACATTACTATTATCCACCGTTATTTGCATATCATTAAAAGTTTGTGATAGATTAAAAGCGGGAACTAATGGATAAGCAAAGGCATATGATTGTAAAGTACCTGAATTATTGTATGATAAGAATCTATTGTTCCACTCTAGCTTCATGGAGTTTTGAGATACCGCGGACAAACCATTTAACATATTGAAGTAAGCAGTTGATGTGGTATTTGTGTTTGTTTTAAATACACATCTCAAGGTATAATTATTGGATAAACTTTTAATATTAGATAGAGATATGTAGTCATTCACCCCATCAAATCCAATACTTCCCATATTAGTAGAACTAAAACTAGGCCCATTCACCAATGTTCCATTATTGACAACACCACCATTCAAATTACCAGATCTATCATACCAAGTACTTCCTGTACCTGGATATGACTTTGGATTAGCAGCATCTAAATGAAGAACTAATCCACTTGTTACAATTTGAGGTCCTCTATAAAATCCCATAATTTATATATTATATTACTCTTGTACCAACTTTTACTTTCCAAGTTCCAGTTGTTATTGTCGCTCTTAATCTAACATCTGAACCAGATATATCAACACTAAATTCTATACCCGAAGTTGATGCAACTAAATCTGTTGTTGATGTATCTGTATAAGCAACATTTGAACCATTCCAAACACACATTACTGTTCCTGCTCTATAAGCACCCGTTATTGAATTATTTACATAATAATCAAAGAATGCGGATGTACCATTTACTATTGGTATAGTCATTACAGTGGTTGATACAGTTGCTCCTGTAGCATTACCACTATTCATAAATAAGTTACCTGCAATAGTTACTATCTCTGCAGTATTTACTGTTAAAATAGGAGTACCAGAAATATCACTAACTTGAAATACATCACCAATTAAAGTATCTGTAACAGAGAATAATTGACCTGAAGAACCTAATACATTAAATGCAGTTCCTGTTGCTCCTACTGCAGCACCTATTTCCAACTTATTTCCATTAAAGGTTAAGTTACTATTTGCTAGAGCCGATGTAGTAGATGATCCTGTTGCAGTTAGTATTCTATAATCAGCAGGAGTTATAATTGCATTAAAACCTGTTCCTGATGTTCCTGATGAACCACTTGAACCACTACTACCTGAAGAACCACTACTACCTGAAGAACCACTACTACCTGAAGAACCAGATGTTCCTGAACTACCGGATGTACCAGAACTACCAGATGTACCTGAAGAACCACTTGTACCAGATGAACCAGACGAACCAGATGTTCCAGAACTACCAGATGTACCAGAACTACCACTTGTACCTGATGATCCGCTAGAACCTGAAGTACCCGAAGATCCAGATGTTCCACTAGATCCAGATGTTCCACTAGATCCAGATGTTCCACTGGAGCCTGATTTTCCAGATGATCCTGAAGAACCACTAGAACCACTAGAACCAGATGATCCTGAGGAACCACTAGAGCCGGAAGTACCCGAACTACCACTAGAGCCGCTGGATCCTGATGAACCAGAAGTTCCTGATGAACCAGAAGTTCCGCTAGAACCTGAGGAACCACTAGAACCAGATGATCCTGAGGAACCACTAGAGCCGGAAGTACCCGAACTACCACTAGAGCCGCTGGATCCTGATGAACCAGAAGTTCCTGATGAACCAGAAGTTCCACTAGAACCTGAGGAACCTGAAGTTCCCGAAGAACCACTAGATCCGGATGTTCCAGAAGAACCACTACTACCAGATGTACCGGAAGAACCACTTGTTCCTGAAGAGCCGGATGTTCCAGAAGAGCCACTTGTTCCCGAAGAACCACTAGATCCGGATGTACCACTTGAACCGGATGTTCCTGAAGATCCACTCGTACCAGACGAACCACTTGTTCCAGAAGAACCGGAAGTACCTGAGCTACCAGATGTTCCTGAACTACCACTTGTACCTGAAGCCCCATCAATTCCACTTACACCGGATGTTCCACTTGAACCAGATGTTCCAGATGAACCACTAGAACCACTAGAACCAGACGTTCCTGAACTACCAGATGTACCAGAACTACCAGAAGTTCCTGATGAACCACTAGAACCACTTGATCCTGACGTTCCACTACTACCGGATGTACCTGAAGAGCCACTAGATCCAGAAGTACCCGAACTACCAGATGTTCCAGATGAACCACTAGATCCTGATGTACCACTACTACCGGATGTACCTGAAGAGCCACTAGATCCAGATGAACCAGATGTCCCAGATGAACCACTTGTTCCTGAACTACCAGATGTACCAGAAGAGCCACTTGAACCGGATGTACCTGAACTACCAGACGTTCCTGAAGAGCCAGACGTTCCTGAAGAGCCAGATGTACCACTTGAACCAGATGTACCAGAACTACCACTAGAACCAGACGTACCACTAGAACCAGATGTACCGGAAGAACCGGATGTTCCACTTGAACCAGATGAACCACTTGTTCCTGAACTACCACTTGTTCCAGATGAACCACTAGAACCGGACGTACCTGAACTACCAGATGTTCCAGAAGAACCGGATGTTCCAGATGAACCGGAAGATCCACTTGAACCAGATGTTCCACTACTACCACTAGAACCGGATGTACCTGAAGAACCAGAACTACCAGATGTTCCTGAACTACCACTAGATCCTGATGTTCCACTAGAACCGGATGTACCTGAACTACCAGATGTTCCAGATGAACCAGAACTACCAGATGTTCCAGAAGAACCAGAACTACCAGATGTTCCAGAAGAACCAGAAGTTCCACTACTACCACTAGAACCGGATGTACCTGAACTACCAGATGTTCCAGAAGAACCAGAACTACCAGATGTTCCACTTGAACCAGATGTTCCACTACTACCACTAGAACCGGATGTACCTGAACTACCAGATGTTCCAGAAGAACCAGATGTTCCACTACTACCAGATGTTCCACTACTACCAGATGTTCCACTACTACCATCAGTTCCACTTGTTCCGGAAGTACCATCAGTTCCAGAAGTACCATCAGTTCCTGAAGTACCATCAGTTCCACTTGTTCCAGAAGTACCATCAGTTCCAGAAGTACCATCAGTTCCACTTGTTCCGGAAGTACCATCAGTTCCTGAAGTACCAGAAGTACCAGAAGTACCAGAAGTACCATCAGTTCCACTTGTTCCAGAAGTACCATCAGTTCCACTTGTTCCAGAAGTACCATCAGTTCCACTTGTTCCAGAAGTACCATCAGTTCCACTTGTTCCAGAAGTACCATCAGTTCCAGAAGTACCAGATGTTCCAGAAGAGCCAGAAGTTCCAGAACTACCGGATGAGCCACTTGTTCCAGAACTACCGGATGTTCCAGAACTACCGGATGTTCCACTACTACCAGAAGTTCCAGAAGTTCCAGAAGAACCAGAGCTACCGGAAGAACCACTTGTTCCGGATGTTCCAGAACTACCAGATGTACCAGAAGAGCCATTTTGAAGATATATAGAAAAACTTGAATCTAAATCAGGAGTTGTATTCCCATAAACAGCATTTATACAGATATATTCTGAACCATTATAATAAACAACATCATTTACATTATAATAACCATGTGATGTTCCACTCCATTGACCTTGCCAATTAAATCCTGTACCAGACGTTCCAGAAGATCCATCAACACCACTTGTTCCAGAAGAACCAGACGTTCCTGATGAACCACTTGTTCCATTTATACCTGAAGAACCGGATGTACCGGATGAACCACTAGATCCAGACGTACCTGAACTACCTGAAGAACCACTACTACCAGATATTCCGCTAGATCCCGAAGTACCAGATGAACCTGAACCACCACTTGTACCAGATGTACCTGATGAACCATTTATACCAGATGTTCCACTTGAACCAGATGTACCTGATGTACCTGATGAACCGTCTATTCCTATTCCACTTGTACCTGATGTACCTGATGAACCGTCTATTCCTATTCCACTTGTACCTGATGTACCTGAAGTTCCATCACCACTTGTGCCAGAAGTACCAGAAGTACCTGGCATACCTGAACCAGTACCACCAATATAAGAATATGTTGTACCTTTTCCTATATTAAGCGGATTACCATATCCATCATAATAGTATCCATCTACTACTTGTACTAAGCGACCAAACGGTATATTACTCATCTCATAATTATTCATATTACTATATATAAAATACGAACTATTGAAATAAAAAAAAGTCTCAAATTTGAGACTTTTTTTATTTAGTATAAAAACTATAAGTAACTTAATTATAAACTCTAATTTCTATTGATGTATTATCTAATTTACCGTCAGCTGAACTAAGATCACCCATATTTACACATTTTATTTCTAACGTGTTTGAGTTTGTCCAAATTATTTGTTTATAACCACTTTCTTCAGGATACCCAAGAGCAGTTGCATCTGGACTTATGTAATTCCATGTTTTTCCAAAAGTAAATATGGAATCAGGATGATTAGCGTGGATAGTATAATATCCGGTACTTTCATATAAAAAGTAAATATTACCAAGTGTATTTTGTAATATAGTTGCTACTGGAGCACCTAAATTATAAAGTAAAGCAGTATTATCATCTCCTATATTAGCAGGTATTTCCCCTGTTGCAATAAATTTAGTTCCTAGATAATTGTTTGGTGCTCCAATATTCGTAAAATCTCCACTTCCGTCCACAATTTGGTAAGTGACTCCTATCGTTAGTAAACTACCGTAAGAAGGACCTACATATATTATACCAGGAGAATCCCCGCCTGACTGTTTTAACAAAGCAGTAAATACTTTATAAGGTAATACAAAAGAAGAACCATCAGAACCGCTTGTTCCACTAGAACCAGACGTCCCAGAACTACCATCTAAACCGGATGTACCAGAACTACCATCTAAACCGGATGTACCAGAACTACCATCTAAACCGGATGTACCAGAACTACCATCTAAACCGGATGTACCAGAACTACCACTAGAACCAGATGTTCCAGAACTACCATCTAAGCCGGATGTACCAGAACTACCATCTAAACCGGATGTACCAGAACTACCACTAGAACCAGATGTTCCAGAACTACCATCTAAGCCGGATGTACCAGAACTACCATCTAAACCGGATGTACCGGAACTTCCATCAGAGCCAGATGTACCGGAACTTCCATCAGAGCCAGATGTACCGGAACTTCCATCAGAGCCAGATGTACCAGAACTTCCAGATGTTCCCGAACTTCCATTTGAACCACTTGTTCCACTACTTCCTGAACTACCAGAAGAACCACTTGATCCACTACTACCGGAACTTCCATCAGAACCAGATGTACCTGAAGAACCACTTGAACCATTAAAACCTGTTGCACCGATAGGCCCAACTAAAGAATCAGTTGCAACTATATTTTTAATATAATTTTGAACATCTTTCGTAATACTTAAAGGAACTTTACTAATCAAAATATCAATTTGTTCTCTTATTCTAATAAGAGCTAATTTAGATTCATTAGATGTTGAGAACTCTAAAGTAATGATTTTATTACTTTTTAAATTTATATTTAATAAATTTGAAGTAACATTAGTATTTGTAATATGGAAAGGATCAATAGTATACTTTACTATTAAATCAACATCCATAATTTTAATGTTTCTATCAGATTCTGTTATAGGTCTTAAAAATGTACTGTAACTAAATGGTGCAGTAACATAACCAACAACTCCTTGAGTTGAATTATCAACATAATCATTTGTTTGTAGTAATGTTGAGATTTGTTGTTGTAGTTTAGATTGTGCTAGTAAAGTGTCATCAAAATTGATAAAATCTAATGTAATTAGTTTACCACTTTTTAGTGTAACTTTTAAAAGATTTGAATCTGAAGTAACATTTGTTATAAATGTTGGTTTTAAAGTAAATGTTAAATTACCATCATTATCAAAGAATCTTATACTTTTATCAGAACCAATTGGTTTTAAAAAACTATCACTACTATAACTCATTTTATTAAAATATTTTTATATAAACTATATATAAAAAATTATAAATCAAACTATAATCAAATCCTTATTAAGTTGAAGTTTAACTTACTTTAGTGTATCCATAATATACTGATGCAGTTGAACCACTATTATTTGTTATACCAAATGTAAATGTGTTTGAATTTGAAACTGCTGGAGATGAGTTAATAATAGTTCCTGGTGTACCAATTATTTGACTTGGTATTGATGTCAAAACCAAAGCGTTTCCTGCAAGGTAGTACCATGCATATTGTGTACCAATTACAGGTACATTTGAGTTTGATAATGTCACTGTTGCATTCCAATTAACAATTCCGTTTGGAATATTTCCATTTAACCACATAACATATGATTGACCTGCAGTAACAGTAAAACTAACAGTATTTGCACCTGTAGATAAGTTCCAACTTCCTGTAGTAGGAGAGATTCCACTAGTTCCAGAAGTACCACTTGAACCAGAACTACCAGAAGTTCCAGAACTACCTGAATTACCACTTGAACCGGATGTACCACTACTTCCTGAACTACCACTTGCACCGGATGTACCTGAACTACCAGACGTACCAGATGAACCACTTGAACCACTTGAACCAGACGTACCCGAAGAACCGGATGTACCAGAACTACCAGATGTTCCACTAGATCCCGAAGTGCCACTACTACCTGAAGACCCGGATGAACCAGATGTTCCAGAACTACCAGAAGAACCGGATGTACCAGATGAACCCGAAGAACCACTTTCCCCAGATGTACCTGAACTTCCTGAACTACCCGAAGAACCACTTTCCCCAGATGTACCTGAACTTCCTGAACTACCCGAAGAACCACTTTCCCCAGATGTACCTGAACTTCCTGAACTACCCGAAGAACCGGATGTACCAGAGGAACCTGAAGAACCACTACTTCCTGAAGAACCATCTAAGCCGGATGTACCAGAACTACCAGATGAACCATCTAAGCCAGATGTACCACTACTACCAGATGAACCTGAGCTTCCAGATGTTCCAGAAGAACCATCTAAACCAGTAGGACCTTGTGGTCCAGTAGCACCAATAGAATTTGTTCCATTTAATATTAAAGTATTATTATTATTATCAGCAGATAAAATTAAAGGAGACGCAGTTGTACCTAAATTTATACTATTTACAACTAATGAATCTCCTGCAGTTGATAATGGAACTCCACCAATATAAATTGTTTGTCCGGAAACATGTAAACTTTTCCATTGTGATGCACTTGTTCCTAAACTATATAAACTATCTACGGCAGGAATAATATCTGTTGTTAAATGTGTTAAATCTAGTGTAGAATTTGTAGCAGCTTCAGTAACCATACCACTTAAATTAAGATACCAGTAACTATAAGTTCCTGTACCGTACGAGAATGTAGTCACTAATGACATATCACCAGTTTCTGAATCATAATTATCAATTTGACCTATAAAATAAGCACCATCGACTTCATAATCAGAATCATATAAATTAGGTAACTCACTATAAACAACAACATTTTGAACTGATGTATAAGCTAAATCTGGTTGTGTTACCAAACTAATAACCTCATCTAAAGTAGGAATTTCAAAAACTGTACTTGAAGTTGCAAAGTATCTATCTGCAGAACCTGTAGGACCTTGAGGACCAGTCGGTCCAACTATAGTTTCAACTTGATCAATTAAAGTTTTAACATAGTTTTTAATATCTTTATCTATTAAAATTGGAACTTTGTTAGTTAGAATATCAATCTGTTCTTGTATTCTAATTAAAGCGATTTTTGCCTCATTAGAAGTAGAAAAATCTAGTAAAATAACTTTCAATGACTTTAAACTTATTCGTAAAATGTTATTGGTAACCGCAACATTTGTAATAACAAATGGATCTATAGTATATTTAATATCATTAGTATTATCTAAAATCTTAATACTCTTATCAGAAGAAGTAATTGGTCTTAAAAACTTATCGTAACTATAACTCATTATTTAATTTATTTTTATGCTGTTATTGTAAGGTCCATATGAACACCTTCTAATGTATTATGTGCAATATCAGAAAAATTGAATGTTAGTGAATATGTACCTGGTATAAGTATTGTTGAAATACTTGCAGTTGAACTATTTATGATTATATTAGATGGTTGCATTGACATAGTTCCATCTCTGTTATCAGTTATCTTATCAATCAATAGATCAATCAATAATGGTTTATCTATATAAGTTCCACTTGCGGTTCCATAAGTAAATAAAGAGAACTCTGTAGAGAAAGTTAGACCCATTGATGTATTATAAGGTCCACTGATTAAATCACCATTAAGAGCAATAAAATCATTATCCAAATCACCAATCGAACTATAGAAATAGATTTTAGGATCTTCATTATCACCTGATTGATATTGAGAAATATCTATATTAGGATTTTCAATAATAAAGTTTAATAAAGAGTGTGCTTGATAAGCATCATATTCAGTTAAAAATTGTAGGAATATAGTTCCATAACTAGCATCATCTATAATTAAAATAGAACCAGTTTTCTCAATTGTTTCAATATTTACAATTTCTATATAAATTAAAGGTCTTACAGGAGTTCCTTTATCATTTATTTTAAATGATTCTCCTACAATATGTGTTTGTATATCGGTCCAGTTTAGTCCAACAAATGAAGTACTTGACTGATTTACAGAGTCATTAAAGAATGTATATGTGTCATCAATAACACCAACCATAACATCTAACGATACTGGATATTTTTCACTTGGATTTGATAAATAAAGTTGTTTGATTCTATTAGTTGAGTTACCAGTTAAAACCATCATTTGTGCCATTGTATGAACTTTGGCCATATCATCGTAAAAACTCCACTTTACGTAGTTGTCTTCTTCGATAACTGATTTTTGATTATAAATAGCTTTTATACAAAGAAAAGTTGCATTATCACCTAATCCTAGGTGATTTAATAAGTAATTGGTTTGTCCAGATTTAAGCACGACTCTACTTCTAAGTAATTGTTTGTAAGGCATTCTTAAATCAGAAACAGTAAGTCTATCTACTGTATTGGCACCTTCTATAGCAATAAAATCTCCTCCACTTACTTTGATATATTGAGCACTAGCCCCAAATAATGATGATTGACATCCCATAATAAATTATTAATTTTAATGTATATATTAAAAATTAAAAATCTATTTACTTAATATCTTCAATATTTATTGTATATCTTTCCTTCAACACAGTAGAATTTGATATTCTAGTTATTCTAATTTTTTTACCTTTATTAAAACTAAAATAAGGAAAGTTAGAAAGTGTTTGATTTAAAGTCAACGGTAATGATTGAGTTGAACCATAATTAACTAAACTACTATTTGAACTAATATCTAATATTATATATGAATCCACAGAAGGAACTGATTGAACAGTATATTGACCAGAAAAGTCATAAATAGACGAAGTACCAACAAATAAATTATTTAAGTGTAAAACATCACCAGTCTTAATTGAATTTGTTACTAATGATTGTGGTGCTTTTAAAGGCACTTTTAATACTGAACCAACATCTAAAAGTATTGGTTTACTATCATCGATAAGTATATCAAATTTAAAATCATTCCATAGATAAGATGAGTTAGGTTGTTGTGTATATGAATTATAGTAAACTGGTAAATTTATACCACCTGCTAATAAAACTTGTGTTGTTGCTTGTGTTGTTGTATTTACAATATCAGTATTCATGTAAATATCTAACATCTTATTCTGACTAGAGTAGTCACCACCAACAATACTAATATCAACAGATTGTTTATAATATAGATCCTTATCAAAAATAAAAGTTAGTTTGTCATTATTAGGTAAATCTAACTCAACCTCATCATTATTAGTAAAGTGAACTAAAAAATCTCTATTAGTAGGAACTGTTAAAGTTGCTGGTATAATACCTTGTGAACTATACATATCAGTAGCATTATAAACATAGATTCTTTCATAAGCAGTATTTATAGTAGATAATTTTATATAAGGTGGTGTACCAGGAACTGTAGTAACATCTATAGTATCTGATGCAATAATTTGATTAGTTGAATACATTCTTAATAAACCTTCAAGATTTTGAATCTTAGTATTTAATGTAGCTAAATCTGTTTGTGTATAAATTAAACTTTTTAAGAAGGTTACTTCATCTCTAACATTTCCCTGTTCTGCAAGTAGATTTATAAAACTGTCATTTGTTGCAGCAAGCTTAGACATTGATTTATTAAACAAGTTCATACTAAACATAGAATTTATAGCTTCCGGATTATATGAATCTTGTGGATTTTCATTTATTATATTAAAATTAAGATTTAAACTAAACGCAAATGAAGTACCATCTTGTATTCCATTAGTTACAAATTTTTTGTAAGTTGGAAATCTTAACCCCGTTTCTTCAGGAATTACATTGTTATCTGGGTTATCTAAAAATGAAACACCATACAAATTAGTTGTAGATTTACCAGTATTGTCTTCAACAGTATAATACCATAAAATAGCATTAAATTCAAATGCAACTGGTGGTAAATTATTTATCTCTAATGCGTTAAATTGATCAAAATTAGTTAGATTTCTACCTAAAATGTTCATTTTAACATAGTGATTTGTATTAAAATCCATCGTTATACCATCAATAGTTTTACCATTGATAATAGGTGAATTTATATTACCATTTATACCATAGTATGAACCACTTCTTCTGAATGAATCACCAGGTGCAGTTTCATATGTAAAGTCGACAGTATCAAATTGTCCAAAGTAAGAACCTGGATAATTTTGAGGTGTATTTACAATTGGTGAATTAAATGACTCTGCACCAATTATTTCTGGCTGATATTGACTAGGAATAATAGGGAAAGTTTTATTAGGTTTATAATTCACATCCGTCATCGTTCTAAAAAGAATATCTGGAGTTTGACCAGTATGATCTGGAATATGTGCATGAACTTCTGTATAAGAACGGTTAGCTTGTTGAACATTACTAACACCTTGTACTTCACCAATGTATCTAACTAATCTATTATAAATAATTTTTGTTTTACACGCTACTGGAGTTAAACCATAACCGATACCACTAACATCAAAAATAACTTTTTGTCCATATGTACCATCTGGTGGTATTACACGTAAAATCTTTACTTGTATACCGTTTGGAGATGAAATTCCTGATAATTCCTCTGAGGGTGGTGGAGTTGAACCATTATTATTATAATTGTAATTGTAAAGTTTTACAATATCACCAATTCTAAGGTTAGTAGTACTATTAAATTCAACTTCTAGTTTACCAAGTAAAATAGCAGATTCTGAAAATAACTTTGTAGTCCATTCAACAACTTCTCTTTCTTTCCATAAGTATTCTGGAAAGTATTGATCATCATTTACATTACCTGATTGAAACTCTGCTAAATTACTAAAGTATTCATCATCTGGAATAGCAGGTTCAAAATCAATTATATTTAATTTCTTAGCCCATTTAAAGAAAATCTTCTCTGTTGTAGTTTCAAGTGCATTATTATCATAATAATAGTTAGTATTATTTGTTCTTGATTCTTTTATAGTAATTTCTTGATTGGCAACATAGTTTCTTAATGATTCAATTATATGTTCACTAAATGAAGCTGCCGGTGTTGCAACAACTGACTTCTTGAATGTTGTATCAAAATCAAAATAAATTGGTTGTGATGCTGTTGGTGAGCCACCAATAAGACTTTCTGCGGTCACTTGCTTTGGTAAGTTCAATAAAACATATTTAGAAAAATACATTTTATAGTTTGAGTTCTGATATGCAGCAGAAATATCTTCTGAGGAACTAGGGAAACAAAACATCGTTGTTCCCTGATTTTTTAGTGATTTATACAATGGTGTAGCCATAAAAAGTCAATATATAGTTTTTCATATATATAAAAAAATGAAACCTCTATTAAATCAAAAATCCTCACTTACTGAGGATTTTTGTTTATCATTTTAACGACTTCCATAAAAGCACGTTCAGTTCCTTTGATTACATATTCATATAAACCAAATGCGTTTACTTCTGTAGGTGATTCATCATAGAATTTTACATTATTTAAAATCTCATCAACATCATTTCTAAATTTTAAGTAGAAGTCATATATATCAGAGTCATTTATAAATCCTTCAACTTTAACATCCTCTGGATTCTTCTCAAATGATTCAATAAATGATTTTAATTCACCACCACTTTTTTGAATGGTATTCTCAATCATTTTATTGATCTCTTCTTTAACTTCAGTATATTTAGAATCATCTAAAGATTTAATACCTTCGGCTGGTTGCTGCTCTGATTGACCTTGTGGTTCAACTTGAGATTGATCCGCCTCGTTTATAAATTGTGAATATTTTTTTATCATAAACTATATATTTTAACTCCATTTTGCTTTTTCTCCAAAAGTACCATCATACCAAATACCACCTTGCCAATATCCTGTCTCAAAGATACCATTTGTCCAAATACCCGATCTCCAATCAGTATTTCTAAATCTACTTACAATTCTCATTTTTGTTTCGACTTTTATATTATTAAATTGACTATCATCATATGTATCACCTTGCCAATCAGAATCAAAGAAAATTTTAGTTGTCTTATTATCTAAGTCTAATTCGGATGGTTGTGTTATTTTATATCTAACTCTACTAAAGTAACTAGTATAAGGAATACCATTTGATGAAAGTTGTGCTCCTTTACTTACAATATTTATTTCATCACCTATTTTAAATCTAAATATACCATTTAATTTTAAGTAGGAATTATTCGGAACATCTTTGTTAAGACCAACTTGTATTATTTGTATTTCTTCTGATATACCACCATGCCAAATTCCTGATTTAAAGTCTATATTATATACGATACCACCATATATATCACCAGAATACCAAGAACCGGTATACCATATTGAATATTTATGTGATAGTGAAACTTCAGCTTGTTTATTATTATCGAGTATCATTTTAGAATAAAAACTACCACTTAACCATTGTCCACTATGCCAAGTAGCGGTTCTACTATTAAATGCTTTTGTTCCGAATCTAGCAAGTTCATTTTTCTCCTCAAAAATACCTTTATACCACATACCATTCTCAAAGTCTCCACCATTCCATTTACCATCAACCCAAAATGTTGGATCATTATTACAATTAAGAATACCTTTATTCCAAGTACCAGTCAACCAAACTCCACCCGAGAATTCACCATCATTCCATATACCGTCATTCCAAGTTCCTTTATACCAATCACCTGTGTTCCAAGTTCCACCATACCATCTACCATCAACCCACACACCATCGTTCCAAGTACCATCATACCATCTTCCACTAAACCAAGTAGATAAAGTCTTATCAGAGGTATTATTTCCAACTTCAACAGATATTAGATTGTCTTTAATTTTTTTCGAATTCCAAGTTCCACCATACCAGTCACCTGATTTCCAAACACCTGACATCCAAGTACCTCCAAACCATCTACCACATTCCCAATTACCCTTATACCAAACAATACCACTTCCATCCACTCCAATTATAGCATCAGTAATTTCTGCTTCCAATATCCAAGGATATCTTAATGATAAGGTCTCAACTGTTAAACCATCTACCAATCTAAATCTAAATTTATTAAAATCAACATTTACTAAACTATAAATATCTCCAGATAGTTTTAAATTATCAATACTTAATTCTATTGCATTTTTACCTCTTTTATCAACACCAATATCAATAATATCAACTGGTTGATAGTTTAGAAATGGATCTCTTTTAACATATTTAACAAAACCAGTGTCACCAACCGTATTAATATTACCATATGGTAAATCAATCGAGAATTTTGTTTTATCTACTACAGTTACATTTTGATATCCAAAATATTGTTGATTTAAAAGTTGTGATGAGAAAGTACCTCCATTAAACTCTAATGTGACACTATCACCAGTTTTTAAGTCATGATTACGTGCACATATTACTAAAACTTTTGAGTTATAATTATTAGTGCCGATAATAGGTATATTATACTCTTTGGCAAGTCTTGTTATATTCATTGATAACTCATTTTTATAATCAATATAAATTAAAGCAGATAATTCTCTTATAGTATCTACATCAGATAGTAATATTTTAGCATATGAATCTGTTGGTATTTTGAAGTTTAAATCTCTTTCATAGTTATAAAATTCTGATCCAAGTACTAAATTCTTTTTCTTTAATAATCCTCTTTGTATATTATTTAATTCTTGTAAGTCTTGACTAATTTGTAATAGTGTACGTCTTGATTTAATATCCATCATTGTCGGTGGAACTTGAATTACATAATTTAAACTTTTATGAAAATCAATAAAATATCCGGCATTTGGATAATTTGTATCATTTAATATACCTTTCTTCATAACCAATAATCTTTCAGAGTCCTTTGGGGTATTATTAGAGTATATGGTAATATCTACAAAAGTATTTATAAATATACTTTCCCATTCTAACCTCAAATCTTTACCAAAATATATTCTATTTTGTTGTGTGTTATTATTATACTCTACATAAACTTGAGATGTTTGGAAACCACCTCCATTATCCATAGGAATTGATCTATAATCAGGCATTGCTAAGTACTCTTTAGTTGCTGAAAATTTAGGACTTGTAAGATCATCTAACTGCTCTAAATAATCTAAAAGATTATATGTAGGTGTATATCCAAACTTTAAAAATCCAGTTGTATATGACATTGTTCCAGTAACAGTTTTTAAATTATCATTTACAAATACATTAGTTCCTAAATTATAATAAGATGTTAAGTTATTAAACTTTGCAGATATTTCAATACTCTCCGCCTCTAAGCCAGGTGGTGTATAGTTTAAATTGTAACCATTAGAAATTGGATGTAAATTAAAATTATTTTTTAGTTCAGGAACTGTTTTATACTTATTTAGATTTATTATATTTATAAGATTACTCGTTTTAGTTAAATTTGTAATGATATTTTCATTAAAGTTAGTAAACATATAAATATAATTAAATGTTGGATTTGATGGTCTAAACTGTTGATTTAATTGATTTTGAGGTAAAATCAAAGGGAAAGATAATCTTGAAATTCTATTAACAACAAAATTACCATCAACTACATCACTCTCCAACCTGATAACATCACCAACTCTAACAGGATATGTAGTAGGTACTTTAATGATCATTATTGAGTCTTTTAAATAGATATTATATGATTCAGTAGGATATGTAATAGAAGTAAGATTCAAACCATTAAATTTACTTTGTTCAAAATCAATTGATGGGGGTGCCAATCTTTGTAGCTGTGTGATTGAATCTGTTACACTATCAGAAGTAACTGAAAACGAACCACTATTTGTGAAATATGAAAAAGTTGTTGATATTAAAACTTTTGTCGATTCATCAAGTGGTGAAGCCGTACCACCGGCATAGTATCTAAATGTTTTTTCAGTATCTTTCCAATATGTTAGCCAATTTGTTTCCGATTGTGTCATAAAACTTGGTGCAGTTGCACCATGTACTAATGGTTCAAACCATAAATTAGATGAAGTATTAGTTAGTGAAACTATATTAATATCCTGATAGATAAAGTTTATACCCCAATTACTAAATGTACCAGCAGGATTATGTGGTATTATTGTAACCGGATGTCCAAAAGGAGAAGGATCACGACGAGGTATTATACTACGAGATAATTCATCATTTTGTGGATCCCATACTATATGAGGTTCTATTATATCAATATATAATTTCCAGTTTCCATTTATAGAAGAACCTGCAAATAATTCACTAAATGTGTTGGTATTTGATATCCAACCTATTCCACCAATACCCAATATCTTATCCATTTGATACTTCTGATTATTATATGAAATATCAGGTGTGTGACTAAAATAAGTATAATTTGTATTTGTACAAAATTTGGTGTTTGAAAACGTTGAACCAACACCACTATTATTTCTTTTAAGGTTTATTATTTTACCACTAGGTGTCATTAAATTGACTAGTAGTCTATTTATTGATGTTGTATCTAAATTTAAAAATACCTCAATATTAAGAGGAATAGGATTACTGTTACTAATTGTTATAGTATTTACAGTACTAGTATTAGTAATAAGTGGTAAACTTGCACCCGTTGATGATATAGAAAAGTTACTTGAACTACTTCCAAGATAAAACTTAGTAGTATTTGGAAGTCTATAATCTCCTGCATCAGTAAAGAAATTTAATTTACTCGCAATATCATAATCTAAAAATAACATTTTTGACTTTATTCTTGATTCAAATGTTGTATCTAATCCATTAAAAGTAAGTGTATTACCGTAGCTACTTTTTAATAATAAAGAACTATTACCACAAACTAATAATTCAGTTCCATTATAGTTAAATATTTTGTTTACATATAAATTACTTTCTGGTTGAGCGGTTTGTGAACTACTAGTAGTATTAGAATATATATTATCAATACCAACATACTCAAATGAACTTAGATTAAATGATGATATACCAGCTTCTCCATTAGATTTCAACCAACTAAAGTAAAATAGATTTGATGATGTACCACTACCTTCAAATCGAGTAATTGACTTAATATCACCATAATTTTCTCTAAATGATAAATAAATAAAATCAAAATTAGGTATTGAACTATTTATATCATAAATAATTATTTTATTTTCAGCAGTTGTTAGTAATAATATCTCTTTATCTGGTAGACAACCTTGATCAGAATAAGAAAAACTTAATCCCCAATTGGATTCCTTTGTTATATACATATCATTAATATTATCAACAAGTAGATATTCTTCAAAATCATCTATAAATCTAGAAACTCTTCTTTTATAAACATCCCAACCTTGAATATCTTCTTTTAGTTCAAGAAATACTCCTGAGTTACCAATAATATAGATATTACTAGATGAGTAAAATATTGCTTTATTATAATAGTATGAATCAAAGTCATCAACTATTATTTTATTACAAGTTAAACCATCACTTATTATAAGTATTGTGTTTAAATCTCCAACAATAACACCTTTAAGATCATTGTAAAATGAAACTGACTTTAAATTAGTTATAACACCAGTATCAATTTTTTCAATAACAAAATCATGTTTTCTTACTTTTAAAAGTATTCCATCATCACCACAAATCCAGTAGTATTTCTCTGTTTGTGAAATACTTCTAAGATTTATTTTATATTTGTTTGGAATAATATTAGACAATCCTTTTTGAGTATTTAAAATAACACCAAACTCTCCAACTGCAATAGTTCTTTCGTGAATACTATATGTAATACCATCTAAATAGTAAGATTGTTCAGTATATTTAACTACGTCATAATAATTTATATCAAATAAGTTATTATAATCAACTCTATTTCTTAATAACCAGTTATGTTTTGGTTTAAACTCAATAGGTTCATTTAAGGATGTTGTTGGATAGTATCCGTTTAATAATCTACTTAAATGAAATTGTTTTTCTGTATTGATATTCCCAAGTTTTACAGAAACACTATATCTAATACAGTCTGCATAATCGCTTAGTTCAGTAGTTTTATATAATCTACCTTTGTTAAATGTATAAATACCATTGTCCGAGTTATAAAAACTATATTCTATAGTAGCACCATAATCTTGAACAACAGTATAATTACCCTTAAAATATGTATTTGGATCTCTATCAAATGGCAATGTGGTTGTTGATACTTGATCTTTAACTAAAATTCTATGTCCATCTAATACTCTAACACCATCAATAAATAACTCATTAAAAGTTGCACCTAAGTCTACAATTAAAATATTTGTTGCTAAATCAACATATATAAAGTTTTTTACAGAATCTTTTATAAGTCTATCTGGAGTAAATAAGTTTTTTAACGTTAAACCATATTCAGATACATACTTCTCATAGTAGTCATATGATGTAAGTGAAGTTATTGGAGATCGATACTTAGAATTTATAGGAAAAGCACCTGAGCTATAAGGAGAACCAACTGAATTTATAAACCAATCCCTAGGCTCGTACTCACCTAGAATATCATAGATATTATCTAGGTTATTTATAGGTAAATAAGTTGCACCACTAAGACACTTAGAATAGAATCTCGTAGAAGCTAGTTCTTGTTTTAAATAGTCAAAATTGTTTTTTGATATTTTATCACTAACGGTTACCCATTTGTTATAATCAGTATTAAATGTCCACATAAATTATTTCTTTACTTTTAATTCCCAAATAACTGTTTTGCTGTCTAGTTTAACATCACTTTTGATAATCCTAACTTTTGACTTTTTTAACACTTCTCTTATAGAAGATATGAATGTATCATATTGATAAATATCTTTTATATAGCTTGAAATGTCAATTAAGTAGTAAGTTTCATCTGAGAATATTAAATCATAAATTAAATCATCAGTTTTCTTCACAACAAAAAAATTTTTTTCATTGTATATATTAAAATTCGAGTACCTATAAAGAAAATAATTACTATATTATTGTTGTTTATAACGTTTCATGATTTCAATTAAGAATGGATCTCTAACAATATCATCTTCTGTAAATTCAATAAAACCAATACCAGGAACTCCTTGAAGTCTATCCCATGCATCATCCAATCCACATTTCTCACCTTTATTCAATTTTAAGTCAATTTGGTCTGAATCTCCCATTATTACTAATTTAGATTCTTCTCCCATTCTGGAAATAAAAGTTTTCATTTCTACAGGAGAACAGTTTTGTGATTCATCAAAAATACAAAAAGAACCAACTGGATTACCTTGAGCATCCCATTTTCCAAATGTAGATCCTCTTAGAAAGTTTAGCACAGTGTCTTTTATAACACCTCTTTCTTTTAGTAATTTTGTTGGTTCTGTTCCGATTAGTTTTGTTAAGCTATCATAAAAGTGTGTGTAATAACTTAAAGTTTTTTCATTTATATCTCCAGGTAAAGCACCTAAACCTCTACTGGATGTTATTTCAACGATTGGTTTCGTTAAAACGATTTGGTCTATATTTACTGTTGGATCTTTAATACATTCTAGTGCGGTTAGTAAAGAGATTAAAGTTTTTCCTGTTCCTGCAGCACCTCTTACAAAGGTTATTCTATTTTCTAGAATAGTATCGTGCATTTCTTTCTGCTTCTTATTTTTAAATTTACAATTTACTCTAAATTGTGGAGTGCCCTGTGGTATTACTTTTTCTTTAGGTGTTCTTTTTACTGGTTCTACCTTTTCTTTTAGTTCGTCTGCAATTGGTTTCTTTGTTGTTCTTCTGCGTACACTCATAAATTTAAAATCTTATTTTTTAATATATATTATATAACTTCTTCTCTATAAAGATTGAAAAAGGATTATACAATTTAATATATACAGTATGAAATTTATACTTGAATACAAAGCATTTTATAAAGAAGGAGATATTGTGATCATAGAATACTGGTATAACGATATGCTTACCCCCGTGAAAATCATTGAAAAGGTCTCAAAATCAAGGTTTAAGGTAAGTCATAATGTAGAAGGTTCTGCTATAAGAAATGCACCAGACGAAGTAATAAAAACATCAGAAATACTAGATAAACATAAAACAAAAAACCCATCATAAGATGGGTTTTTTGTTAGTCTAACATTTGTTCTACCAAACACTCGTAGAAAAATTTATCATAATCATTGTTCTCAATATCTAAATATTGTTCTCTAATTACTTCTAATTCTCTTTCTTTTAGTTTAATACCATTGTATTTTGATAAAAGCCAATCGTATTGTTTATCATTTGGTGTAGAAATCTCTACTAAGTTTCCACCATTATCGAAATAAGTTTTACCTTTTTTCTTTTGGTTTCCTCTTCTTGTTGATTTCTTACCACCATTTCGCATCATAATATCATCACTATTATCATACCAATCTTGGTAGTAAGTAACGTCTCTAGTTTTAGTACCAGTTCTACTCCATGAACTTCCAGTATCAGCTCTTTTAGTTCGAGTACCATAGTTATCCCAGTCTGCTGGATAAGAAGCAGTAGAATAAGTTTTGAAAGATTTTCCTTCGTAAACTGATGTGTCTCTTTTAGTTGGTAAGTTTTCCCAGTCAACTAATAAACAAGCACTTGCTAAGTTTACTAAGTGTCTCATATCTTGATTTTCACTTTTAGTGTGCTCTGAATAATATCCTACAGAAACGTTTGTACATTCTGGAATAAGGTCAACAAACTCTGCAGAGTCAGTATAAACACCACCATCGTCTTTAATATAATTTAATTTGTAATCTGATTTATTTAATTCTGAACAAAAAGCATCTGCAAATTCATCTGAACAACATCTTGCCCAAGATTGGTGTGTAATAATTGAAGTAGTTCCTCTTCTATCAAAAGAAATAATTCTATCATATATACCTTTAAATTCACCATATTTTGCAGCTAAGCCAGAACCAATACAACCAACTTCTTCACCAATGAAAAAGTAGTATGTTCCTGGAATGTTATGTTTCATCATCCAAATCATAACCGATACACCTGCTTTATCATCTGCACCAAGTGTAGTTGTTCCATCAGTTCTAATAGTTTCACCATCAAGTACATGTTTTACTGGTTCGTGTTTATTAGAAACTGTATCTAAGTGAGAAGCAAAAATGGTTCTCGATTCTCCAATTTTGTAGAAGTAATTACCATGAGTATCTTTACTAATGTCTTTTGGTAAATAACCAAGACTTACCATTTCTTCTAAACAAATATCCTCAGATCCGTGAGGATAAGTCTTTGAAGTAAGTTTCAAGAATAATTCTGGTATAAATTCGTTTACGTTTATCATCTATTTTATTTATTTATTCAAAGATACAAAAAAAATTGTAAACAAACAAGAAAAATATAATATATACCGTTATAGCTGTTATATAATTCATGTCGGGTATCAATAGGGTGCCTTTGAGATTTAATTGAGAATCAAAGATATGGATAAAAAAATTAAAAAACAAAAAAATGGCAAAACAAGTCAAAACTACTGTCCCAAGTGCGTGGATAGTAAATTCCAATGATAGAGGAAGAAAATCTATCAAAAAAGGTAAAGTTTATCTATCTGATAAAGAAGAATTTCAAATAGAATTATTTAACCCTCTCCGAGACTGCGTTCTAGCAGACATTAAATTAAATGGTAACTCAATTTCAAAATCAGGATTAGTTTTAAATCCAGGACAAAGATTTTATTTAGATTGTTTTATTGACGATAAGAAAAAGTTTATTTTTGATACTTACGATGTAGATCAAACTGATGAAGTTAAAGAAGCTATTGCTAAGAATGGATTATTAGAAGTTTTCTTCTATAAAGAATCTGTTGTTACTTTACAAAATTGGCATGATAGATTTAATTGGTTTCGAACTACTCGAACTTATCCTTACTGGGTTTATCCAACTTATCCTTACTGGGGTGGTACTGTTACAATCGGTGCTCCTTACTGTGGTACAGGAACTGTAAATACTTTTACTAATACTAATCTTACAAGTGGTAGTATTGATTTAAGTAATCTTAATACATCAACCAGTAATGCTTATTATTCGTCAAATACAATGGCAATCAATTCTTCTTATACTAACAATGTTTCTCTTACGAGTGCAATTGGTGGTAGTGCTAAAAGTATTGAAACTGGTAGAATTGGTAAAGGAGATAATTCTAAACAAAAGTTTGAATCAGTAGATATGGATTTCGATAAGTATTATATTGCATCAACAATTTTACAAATCTTACCGGAAAGTAGAAGACCTATTGAAACAAAAGAAATTAAAGTTCATAAGAATTTAGTTGAAGTTGAAGTACCTAGAGGACTTAGTAAAGAATCGATTTCTAAAATTAAAGAAGTAGTATCTGATTTTATATGGGAGAAAGATACAAAAGAAAATAGAGAGAAGATTGATGATAAAATAAAATCAGTTGAACTATTGCAAAAACTCGGTGAATTACATAAAGCAGG
>Ga0209084_1000356_pt1 | contig 42545 bp, 35 predicted proteins | sample C_130820_MF_Meta_FD_187309 | JGI IMG/M metagenome (GOLD analysis project Ga0209084, IMG submission 187309) | Freshwater microbial communities from Lake Croche, Canada to study carbon cycling - C_130820_MF_MetaG (SPAdes) (version 2) | ecosystem: Environmental > Aquatic > Freshwater > Lake... | reverse complement strand
CCTCAAAGAGATTCCAAAAGGTGCTGCCGCTAAACACGAATCAAGTGAAGGCGTTGGCCAATCACTCATTCACGGATGGAAATCAGTTTCACAATCAAAAATCATTCGCGGCCTGATCATCGGAATGGTTGGCGCCTTCTCAGCTGCTGGCGCTGTTATTGGCCTTGCTCGCACATTCGTAGGAGATCTCGGTGGCGGAGATGCCGCATACGGAGTTCTCTTTGGCGCAGTCTTTACCGGTCTTGCAATCGGAATCGCATTCGGCCCCAAAGTATTTGCACAATTCTCGCGCCGCCGTTTATTTGGCGCATCTCTTACAACCTCAGGATTCTTCCTCGTTCTCCTTGCGCTAATTTCAAACCTCACACTCTCAATCGTTATCGTCATCTTCCTTGGTGCATTTAGCGGAATCGCCTGGGTCACTGGCTTCACCATGCTCGGTATGGAAGTTCACGATGATGTGCGCGGTCGCACCTTCGCCTTCGTGCAATCACTGATTCGCATTACCCTGGTTGCAGTTCTTGCAATCGCCCCAATCATTGCCGCGGCCTTTGGTGTGCACCACTACGAATTCCAGAACGTTGCGCTGAACTACAACGGCGCACAAATCACCATTCTTATTGCTGGCATCATCGCCGTTCTCATCGGTTCAGTTTCTTATCACCAGATGAAAGATCGCCCAACTGTTTCTTTATGGTCTGACATCCTGGCTGCGATGCAAGGAGAACTCGGTGCAATCACCGGCGGACAAACAAAAGGCGTCTTCATCGCATTTGAAGGTGGCGAAGGCACCGGCAAATCAACACAATCAAAGTTACTTGCCAAATGGTTAGAGCAAGAAGGCGAGACCGTTCTTCTCTCACGCGAACCCGGTGGCACAGATCTCGGAAAAGATTTGCGCAAAATTCTTCTTGGACATGAAACCGGTGCAATAAGCCCGCGCGCAGAAGCGCTCTTATATGCAGCAGACCGCGCACACCACGTGTACTCGGTAATTCGCCCAGGTCTTGATCGCGGAGATGTTGTTATCTCTGATCGCTACTTCGATTCATCTGCTGCCTATCAAGGCGCAGGGCGCGTATTAAATCCATCAGAAGTAGCTCGCATCAGCCGTTGGGCCACCGAAAGTTTGTATCCAACGCTCACTATTCTTATCGATGTTCCCGCCGAAATAGGTTTGAGCCGTCTGCAATCGCGCGATCGCTTAGAGGCCGAACCCACTGAATTCCACGAGCGCGTGCGCCAAGAGTTCTTACAAATCGCGATGATGGATCCCGAGCGTTACTTCGTAGTCGATGGCACGCAATCAGTTGAAAGTATTCACACACAAATCATTGCTCGTGTGGCAGAACTTCCAGCGCTGAAGCGCAACGCACAAGGACCACAAGTAAATAAATTCCTTAAACCAATTCGCACTGCAACACATGCGGTAACAACAACTGTCACACGAGCTGCCAAAGCCACCAAGTCAGCCGGCACAAAGAAGAAGAAATAAATGCGCTCTAAAAACATAGTAATAACGGGTGCGGCAGGCCAAGACGGGCTCATTCTCGGTTTAAAGCTCATAAATTCAGGACATACTGTTCACGGAATTGTGCGAAGTCAAGAGCAAGTTAATTTGGTTTCTGAATATAACCCCAGCATGAATGTAAGCACCTTGGACTTCACTAACTTAAATGAAATCAAGAGTTTCTTAGCTAAAAAAACCCCAGATCAAATTTTCCATTTAAGTGCAAAAAGTTCAGTCGCAAACTCTTGGATTGATTCAGAAAACACTTTGCAATCAAATGTTTTCCACACTCTAAACTGGCTGAATGCTCTTAATGATCTGGGAATGCATTCAACTCGGTTTTATCATGCGTCTAGTAGTGAAATGTTTGGCCTGCCAAAATCCCATCCTCAAACTGAAGAAACACTCCTACACCCACGTTCCCCTTATGGTGTGAGTAAAGTCGCGGCGCATCACTTAGTCGTGAACTACCGTGAGTCGTTTGGACAGTTTGCTTCTACTGGGATTTTATTTAATCATGAATCCCCACTTCGTCCTCCAAATTTTGTAACGCGCAAAATAACAAAAGGTGTAGCTGAGATCGCCAGTGGTTTATCCAAGCAATTAGTTCTTGGGAATATCAAGATATCGAGGGATTGGGGGTGGGCTCCTGATTACGTTAACGGGATGATTTCTATTCTTGAGCATGACTCGCCCAGTGATTTTATTTTAGCTTCTGGAGTCTCTCACTCACTTGAGGACTTTATAAAAACAGCATTTGAGGTTGTTGGGATTTTTGAATGGGAAAAGCATTTGCGCATTGATGAATCTCTAATGCGCCCTGCTGACGTGGTCTCTGTGGTTGGGGATTCAAGTAAAGCCAAAAAAATTCTTGCTTGGGCCCCGATAACTTCCTTTGAATCCATGATTGCGAGAATGGTTGAATTCGATCTTCAGGAAATTGGCAGTAATTCAGGTCCGCTTTTTTGGAAGGCAGAATAAATGACATCTGTCTTTGATGATCTAGTCGGTCAAGAACGCATCATCGAGATGTTGCAGGGCGCAGTCACAGCTAGCCGCACCAACGAAGAGTCACAAGAAATGACACACGCCTGGGTATTTACTGGCCCACCAGGATCTGGCAGATCCAGTGCTGCGGTTGCATTTGCACAAGCACTGATATGTCCAAACAATGGCTGCGGCACATGCAGTGATTGCAATTCAGCAAAAACAAGCGGCCACCCCGATGTTGAAATCATTCGCACCGAAGGCCTATCCATCAAAGTAGAAGAAGTCCGCGAACTTCTTACCCGCGTTGCATGGGCTCCATCTATGGGTGGTTGGCGCGTAGTTGTCATGGAAGATGCCGACAGACTTACAGAGTCTGCAGCAAACGCCCTCTTAAAGGCCATTGAAGAGCCCGGCACCCGCACTGTCTGGTTGTTATGCGCTCCAACTCTGCACGATGTCTTGCCCACCATTCGCTCACGTTGTCGCCATCTGCAATTGCGCACACCTTCACTAACAGCAGTCACCAACGTCTTGGTCAATCGCGACCACATCGCCCCCGCAATGGCTGATTTCGCAGCCCGCGTAAGCCAAGGACATATAGGACGTGCAAAGTATTTGGCAACAAATGAAAGTGTGCGCAGCAACCGCACTCACATCATGCAGTTACCTCTGCAGCTTGCATCCCTTGCTGCAGCGTTCCAAGCCGCACAAACACTTGTTGATCTTGCAACCAATGAAGCCAACACATCATCTGATGAACGCGATGAGAAAGAGATTGAAAAATTGCAAGAGGCTTACGGCAAAGGCGCAACTGGTCGCGGCATGGCAACAGGCGGCGCCAAGGCAGTTAAAGAACTTGAGAAAGAACAGAAGTCACGTTCTACTCGTATGGTGCGTGATTCAATCGATGGTGCCCTGCTTGATATCGCCACCTTCTATCGCGATGTCATGATGGTGCAATCGGGTAATTCTGATTCGATGATTAACACAGATATGCGCGATCAGATAGAAAGCTACGCAGCAAAGTCTCCGGCGCACTCAACCATTAGCAAAATCAACGCCATCATGGAAGCTCGCACCAACCTTGCCCACAACGCAGCACCACTTGTTACCTGCGAAGCGTTGATGTGCCGTCTGGCAAAACCATAAATGCAGACTTTCTCCACCAATCCATTTCAATTCTTTAGATCCAGTGCAGGAAAAGTTACAGCGCTCGCAACCGTTATCGGTCTAGTCGTTCTCTCATTTGCTTCATACACACAGTCACAACCTAACTACCCAAAAACACTGAGCGGTTACTACGCCCAAAAACTAGATTGGCAAAGATGCTATAGCAATTATCAATGCACAGACTTACTTGTGCCCATCGATTACACGAACCTCACAACCGGCACATTTCATATCTCTGTCCTTAAATACTCAACAACTACAAAGAAGAGGTTAGGCAGCCTCATCGTTAACCCAGGTGGCCCCGGCGCCTCAGGCGTTGATTACGCCTACTCTGCTGAATACCTCTTTAGCCCCGACATCCTGGATCACTATGACATCGTGGGCTTTGACCCCCGCGGAGTCTCGCGCAGCGAACCCATCATCTGTCTTAGCGATAAAGAGCTTGATGTTAATTATTCATCTGATTCCAAGCCCGATAACGCAAAAGAATTCAAAGATGCACTGGTCGAGACTAAGAAATTTGTTGCCGAATGTAAAAGAAAGAACAAGCATTTAAACGCCTACAGCACTGCAAATGCAGCGCGCGATATGGATATCTTGCGCCAAGCAGTAGGCGATAAACAATTGAATTACATGGGTAAGTCCTATGGCACATTCCTCGGCACTCTCTATGCGCAATTCTTCCCGGACAAAGTTGGCCGCATGGTCCTAGATGGCGCAGTAGACCCAACAATTTCAAACTACCAACAGTCATTGACACAAGCAGTTGGTTTTGATCACGCCTTTGATTCATTCGCTGCATATTGCGCAAAGAAGAAGGATTGTCCGCTACCTAAAGATAAAAGTGCAGCTGTAGAAGCAATGCAAACGATTTTTACCCAAGCAGCACAAAAGCCACTGCCCACAAAAAAGAAATCAAGGCGCGCTGCAACAGAATCACTCATCGTTCTAGGGACCGCATCTGCGATGTATGACAGTAAATCAGGGTGGCCACAACTTCGTAAAGCAATCAAAGAAGCTAAGAGCGGTTATGGTGACACGTTCCTCAAGCTTGCCGATCAATACACCGGCCGCCTGCCCAACGGAAGTTACGGCAATAATGAATTTGATTCCGGTGCGATCATCGACTGTCTTGATTTCACTGACACGCGATCAGTTGCTCGGATAAAGTTAGATGCGCAATCATTTGCCAAGCAAGCTCCACTCTTCGGTCCTTACCTGGCCTATAGCGGGCTTACCTGTAAATACTTTGACCAGACCAAAGCAACAAAGATTGTGCCTACTAAAACAGCAAACCCAATTGTCATCATTGGCACAACCGGCGATCCTGCCACCCCATACGCATGGGCGCAGGGGCTTCATAAAATCCTGACCAACTCATTTCTGCTTTCATTCTCTGGTGAGGGCCACACAGGCCAAGGGCAAGGAAATGCCTGCGTTGATAACCAGATTGATGATTTTTACCTCACAAACACAACACCTAAGACTTCATCCTGTAGTTGAGAGTGGTCATTTGCACCCCTTCACATGGTGCAGAATTCCACCATGCGCTTAGATCATGTTTCTTATGTTACTTCCCACGACCAACTAGCTGACACTGTGCAAAGACTAGGTTCACGCCTAGGCAGCACATTTGTAGATGGTGGAATCCACCCACGTTTTGGCACGCGTAACTTCACCGCAGCCCTTAAGAACGGTCAATACATTGAAGTTGTATGCCCACTTGACCACCCAGCAACAGAACAAACACCATGGGGTAAGGCAGTTTCAAAGAAAGCTAACGAAGGTGGCGGTTGGTTCACTTGGGTCTTTAGCACAAAAGATATTTCGCCAATAGCAACAAAGTTTGGGCGCGAAGCAACAGAGGGCCATCGCACACGACCAAATGGTTCTGATCTCAAGTGGAAACAAATCGGGGTTAAAGAGATTGCTGATACAAGAGAGTTCCCATTTTTTATTGAATGGCTAACTGCAGATCATCCATCACAAGATGGCACACCACTAGCTGAGATAGAAAAGATTGTTATTGCAGATGTTGACCAGCTCGCAGACTCTTGGTTTAAAGAAGAAATCCTTGCTTCTCTTGGCGATGTAAATATCGAGTGGGTGGACCCATCAACTAATGATGCTCAATCAGGAATTGTTGCAGTGCACCTTTCAACACCTAGTGGTGTTGTTGTTCTCGATTAGTATTAAGAGAGTTTTACCGCCCCATTCTTGGAAAGGCGAGACAGCAAATTAGTTATATTCGCTTTTGTACTAGTGGTTTCTATATTAACCAAATTGGGATTCTTCGCTGAGGTGAACTGCAGTATTCGATTTCAGTGCTTATTAGGGTAAAAAGACATAAACTATGATCGTGCAAGCAGTTGAGAATTTAGTTATTACCGGTAGTAATGGCTTTGTAGGCCAAAGCTTGCTTTCCTATCTTGACGCACTTAGTTTCGAAGAGCAACCTCGAAGAATTATCACGCTCAATAGAACCGATCACTCAAAAACGGTTTTAAGCAAATATCAAAGACTCAATATTGAATACCGCTTAGTCGACCTTGAGCAACCCTGGGAATTTCAAATTCCAAATTCCAACCTAATCAATTTAGCAGCCGACGGAAGCACTGAGGCGTATAGTGAAAAGGCTTCCAAGCTTTTTATAAAAATTGGTACAAATTGTGGTGAGTGGATTAAGCAAAATTCACCCTTAAAGGTATTTCATGCTTCCTCAGGAGCGAGTTTCGGAGTAGTCCCTCTGCTAGCTGATAATGAATCTAGAAATAATAATGGAGCGTCTGTAGTTAAAAAGAAATTCCTTGAATCTCGATTAGCAGTAGAGAAAATCTTAACTGCTATGGGCGAAGAAGTGGATTCTAATATTGTGATCGGAAGGCTGTTCAGCTTTATTGGGCCAAACATACTTAAAAAGAACCAATACGCAGTTGCTTCTTTTATTAAGGGCGCGGTACAACAGAATCTAATCACGGTCAATGGCAACCCAAATACCGTTAGGAGTTATCTGCACGAGACCGACATGAGCTATTGGATTCTTAGATCCTTTCAAGTAGCCAAGCCGGCAAGCCTAGTTTCTATCGGAAGTTCGACCAGGGTGACTATCTCGGAACTGGCAGAATTTATTGCTAGGGTAACTGGCGCCAAAATAGAATACCTAAATCCGAATGCACCAGGCGATATCTATATTGCAGATAATCTAGAAACTCTTGAGAGTCTTGGCGTGAGCGAGACCAAAAACTGGCAGGATGCGGTCATAGAGTGTATTGAAATAGCAAAGGGGCAGAAAAATTAGCGGGACAGCAGAGTTTTTGCCAAAATCTGGGGCTGATCATTTAGTTGATGTCTTAAATGCTCACGGAGTGGATGTCGTTTTTTGTATAACCGGTGCTGGCAACCTTGCAATAATTGATGCGCTTTTTCGCGACGGCCAAATCAAAATAGTTTATTCGCATCACGAACAAGCTGCAGTAATGGAAGCACAAGGATATTCGCGTGTAACTGGAAAATTAGGAGTCGCGTTAGTCACAACAGGAGGTGGAACTTCAAATGTGGTTACTGGAGTTCTGAGTGCGTACCTGGATTCTGTCCCTGTTTTGATTATTTCTGGTAACGAGAGTTCTTTCCATTGTGAAAACCCAAGTGGATTGCGCGCCTACGGGGTGCAAGGATTTGATTCTGTTGCGGTACTTAGGCCTGTCACGAAATGTTCAGTTCGGATAACTGACGTTGTGGACGTTAAAAAAATAACAAGTGAAACAATCAAAATAGCAACGACTGAACGTATGGGGCCAACCCATGTAGATTTCCCGATGGATATACAAAGAAAATCTATTTCCCTCCCAGAATCCCCCATAGCAACTCTTCGACGTCAGCACTCTGAAAACGGAAGCACAAAGCTTGCGGATTGGGCCTCAAGTCTTGTAAAGGTGCTGGCTCAAAGCAAGAAACCCGTTCTATATATTGGCAATGGTTGTCGTGAAAGTCTTTCATTGGTGAGAGATTTTATTCAAAAACATCAAATTCCATATTTTCTTTCTTGGTCGGCAATAGATCTATTTCCAGAGTCTGACCCACTAAATATTGGGCGCGTGGGAATTTATGGCGACCGAGCTTCTAATATCATTCTGCAACAAGCTGACCTACTTCTTACTCTTGGAACTCGCCTAGCCATTCCACAGATTGGGTATGATAAAAAAGATTTCGCAAGAAATGCCAGCAAGTGGATAGTCGATATCGACGAAACCGAGTGCTCAAAATTTGATGGTTTAGGATGGAACGTAATCAATTGTTCTGTATCCCAACTGATCACCGAACTACAAAATGTAGAAATTAGCGCTCTTCAAACTGATTCAGCAATACTAGAATGGAAGAGACAGATAGCAGAAGTTTGGTCAGAACTTCCTAGAATTGAACAAGTAGGCAACAGGGCTGATACAGCATCAGGATTTATACATTCTGCTGATGCAATTGCCCTAATTAACAAAAGAATAAACCAAGATGCGATTGTGGTTACAGATGTTGGGGCGGGGTTGTTAACAGGGCATTACATCTATGAAAAAATGGGAACTCAGCGATTCTTTACCTCACAAGGGCTGGGCGAAATGGGCTTTGGTCTACCGGGTGCAATTGGTGCTTACTTTGGTGATACTAAAAAGCAAATCATTTGTTTAAATACAGATGGCGGGATGATGTTGAATCTACAAGAGCTGCAGGTTGTAACAGAGCACCAAATTCCACTCAAGTTGTTTGTTTTCAATAATGACGGGTACACAATGATTAAGATTTCACAACATAATCTATTTGATTCCAGAATTACTGGGTCTTCGAGTAGCTCTGGAATCAGCTTCCCATCGTTTGAGAAGATTTCTTCCGCTTTTGAAATGAAATATGTCCGAATCACTAACATTGACCAACTCAATAAAGCAATTGATACGTACGGTAATTCCAAAGATGCGGTCTTATTTGAAATTATTATGGACCCAGAGCAAAAATATTTGCCAAGATTGGCAACAAGTAAACTCCCAGACGGTTCTTTAATCTCGCCACCCCTTGAAGATCTTGATCCGCTATTACCTATAGAAAAGTTGAAATCTTTACTTCACGGAGAACCTCATGAAAATTCAACGCGAGCACGCGGCAAGTAGTCAATCTTGAAAAAGATTAGAGTTGCCATAATTGGTACCGGAAATATTGGTACTGACCTCTGCGCGAGAATGCTCAGAGATCCACAATTTGAAGTAGTTGCATTTGCAGGGCGACGTCCCGACAGTCCGGGACTAGAAATGTTTAGAGGAGAAGTGCAGTACCTACTTACTAATGGTATTGAAGACCTTGTATTGATTGCTGATGAATTCGATGGGTTCTTTGATGCGACATCCGCATTTGACCATCATCGCCATTGGTCTGAGTTACAAACCCTGGGCAAGTGGGCGATTGATTTAACCCCTTCTCAAGTAGGCGCGCCTATGGTGCCAGAGCTAATCGGAACTATGCCGCAATTCTCGCTAAGTCAAGAAAAGGCAGCAAATTACTCTATGGTCACTTGCGGAGGCCAATCATCCGCCCCGTTGATTTATTCGATGTCAAAATATTCAACAGGAATATCTGAGGTTGAAGTTTCTTCAAGTATTGCCTCAAAATCTGCCGGTCCTGCCACTAGAAAGAATATAGACCAATATGTTCAGTCAACAGAGAATTTAGTTTCATTAATCTCGGGATGTAACTCAGTGAAAGCGATATTGGTTCTAAATCCAGCAGAACCACCAGTCATGATGAGGACAACTGTTCAAATGAAGGTTGCTGGTTGCGATTTAGATGCAACTCGCGATGAGGTAAAACTAGTAATTTCAAGAATTCGTAAGTACGTGCCTGGGTACGACCTAGTTGTTGAACCACATTTTTCAATCCCAAATGTTGTCACTGGAACAGTGAAGGTGACTGGTGCCGGCTACGTGCTTCCTGAATATGCTGGCAATTTGGACATTATTAATGCGGCAGCAGTTCAAACCGCACGGCGGCACTGTGAAAATTTGGAAAGTTTAAAGAAATGACAGAAATTTACGATGTAACGCTTCGAGACGGTAATCACGCCCTGCGACATCAATTACAGAGCGAATTCGTTAAGGAGTACTGCAAGATTGCAGACGATTCTGGGGTATGGGCGGTAGAAGTTGGACACGGTAATGGATTAGGAGCCTCTTCATACCTAGTAGGTAAATCATTTGAATCGGATTTCAATTTACTCACAGCTGCAAGAAGCGTACTGACCAACTCAAAATTAGCGGTTCACACTATTCCTGGGTTTGCAACGATAAAGCGTGATCTAATCCCTGCGATTGAGTGTGGTGTAGATGTTTTTAGAGTAGCAACACATGTCACAGAAGCAAATACGGCAGAAAAACATATTGAATTTTTGGCAAATAAGGGTGTCATTGTGCATGGGGTGCTAATGATGAGCCATATGAATACGATCGAGGGGTTAATTTCTCAAGCAAAATTAATGAGTAAGTACGGAGCTAGTGGAATTATTGTGATGGACTCAGCTGGACATTTCGTTCCAAAAGATGTTCAAGAACGTGTAGATGCACTAAAGAATGTTCTTCATGTTGAAGTTGGTTTCCATGCCCACAATAATTTAGGAGTAGCTGTATCAAATGCGTTAGAGGCCCAATCAGCCGGTGCGAGCATTATTGATGGTGCTTCTATGGGACTTGGGGCGGGGGCGGGAAACGCCCAACTAGAAAACATTATTGCGGTCTCCGGTCGGGGAGATCTAGAGTTTGGTATTAGCGGTCTTGACACATTCCTTGAAATGAGCCTTTTAGTAGAGAGTTCCTACCCTAATAATTTGCCTCGAACTACTAGTTCGAGCACGCAGAGTGGAATTGCGGGAGTCTTTAGCGGCTATGCACCACAAGTGAAGCTCTTGGCAGACGAACTGGGAATTGAAGTTGGCCTCCTTTGGGGAGAAATGGCAAAAAGGAAATTAGTCGCTGGTCAAGAATCGATGATTCGCGAGATTGCCCAAGATTTAATGAATCTTTAAAAGAAGGTGAACTTAATAATCTAAAGGCCAATTAACCATGGTGGAATTTCAAACTCCGCCATTTTTGCTAGTTCTTGCTTCTCCCTTAAGGTGTCCATTGGCTGCCAAAAATCAGGATGGTGAAATGCGCTCATTTTCTGATCGTTCACCAATCTAGGAACAGCTCCCGCTTCAAAAGGTTCCCCGTCGGACAGTATGTAATCCTTGACTTCGGGCTCCAGAACAAAAAATCCCCCATTGATCCAACCGGCATGGGCTTGGTTTTTTTCTGTGAAACTAGTGACCAGCCCATTGGAACTTTCTATCAACCCAAACCGAGCGGGTGGCCGGACAGCGGTAACTGTGGCGCTCCTACGCTGGTGAATATGGAAGTCAAGCAAGTTTTTCAAATTTATATTTCCTAATCCATCACCGTAAGTAGCGAAAATTCTCTCCGTTCCAACAAAATCCATGCATTGTCGGATACGCCCCCCCGTCAGCGTAGATAGTCCTGTATCTAGCGCTGTGATATCCCAATCCGAGTTTAATTTTGTCACCCACTCATGAATGACATCGCTTTTATATCCCGTCGCGATAACAAAACTACTAAATCCTTGTGTAGCAAATATGTTCATCACGTGCCACAAAATGGGCTTATCGTCAAGTAAGACCATTGGCTTGGGTTTGTCCCCTGTCTCTTCGGAGATACGGGTTCCATACCCACCTGCAAGAATTACAACTTTCATTTACGGGGCTCCACTCTAGACACTAGTAATCTCAAAAAAGTTAGGATTTTTCCGGGGATAGCAGCTTTTACACGCCGTAATAGCAAGATGAGCGATTTCTCTGTTCCGCTTGTAATAAATTCGAACTCCCCAAGTTCTTCCGCTTTTTTACTGAGTTGAAAAATAATTTGATCCATAACTTGATCATTCTCAAGATTCTCAAATTGATTGCAGTCAAACTTAAAATCGGATTTTAGCGTCGGTGTGTGATTGCAACTGACTAGATGAGTTTTTGTGGGGCCTAAACTCGATGTGAACTCCTTAGTTGCGATTGTAAGCGCGGCGCAACACCCAGGGACAGCACTAACCGAGATATTTGAGGGGGAAGATTTCTTTGAAGTGGACCCTATTGACGTCAAGTTGTTAAGCTCCCCACTTCTAAACCACACACCTTTTGAAGCGGCTAATGAACCTATCACCTCTACGAATAAATCGAATTCTGGACGAGCATCTAGAAGGACCTTCGATATTCTTTCGAGAATTTGTCCCCCAAAGTAATCACTGGAATAAATTGGTTGATTTAGAAGCGTACTATTCCAGAAACCAATCAATTCTTCTTTTGTGAGACTCCTAATCCAATCCAAAAAAGATTCTGATTCTATGAAAGAGATCGCCCAGTGAGTAGCTTCAAAGTACTTTCTCCTATTGTCGGCAAGGTTGCTTTCTTGAAGTGGATGGATACGATATTGGACTGATGAGTCGTTGATTATGGCTACATTTCCCTTGGTAATTAAATTCTGCCCAACCCACCAGTCGAAATAGAATCTAGATGTTGGCACGGATGACCCAATCAAATCAGCTCTGAAAAATAGTGAAGGCCACAGAAATGGTGGCTCATGAAAACTCTGAGCCACCGCAATATGTTGTGAAACAGATTGTTGATATGAAGGTTTACGAACCCGATGCAAATTCTTACCATTTGCATCGATTGTGTTCATATTGAATGCGATTGCCGAAAGATCTGGCTTTTCGTCAGCGATATCTTGGAAAACTCTTAAGGAGCGAGCAATAAATTTGTCGTCGTCCCCAGGAAATACGACCCACTCAAGCCCTCGACTGCGTACATCATTCCATACCCGAGTTGGGCGGGAATCATTTTCGTCGTACCTTATGTAGTCCACATTATTCTTTTGGCACCAAGTCATAAGGGTCTGAGAAACTACTAAAGGTGCACCATTGTCGAACAGTAGAACTTCTGCCAGACCAGTATGAAGGCATTCTTCTAGGCTAAGAAGGCAGTCGTCGAGGAATTGTGAACGCCCCCTCGTAACGAGACAAATTGTAAGTTTCATTGAGCGGACCTGATTGTTTTCGAAATCTCTGAAGCTATCCGCCTATAAACATTGCTAGCACTCCATACATCAAGGAATGCGGAGGATTGTAAGAACTGGCTGATTGATTCCAAGTGTTGTGAGATTTCTTCTACAGAAATAGTGCCAAGGATTTCGAGGATTGAGTTTGCGTCCTTCACGCCTTGGATCGCAACTTGAGGAGGGATGTCTGATTTTTGCAAATCTGGACCTATGTAAATTGGGATTGCACCATTAATGAGTGCGTCAAAAAGTTTCTCGGTGATATTTTCAGAAGAATTCTCAATTACAAGAGAAAACTTCGAGTCTCGTAAAACCGTGTGTTTATTCTTTACGGTACCGATAGCCGCCGGGTAACTTTTACCTAAGTCCCCAAACAGAGACTTCAGGTTCGGGCTGTAGCCCGACTTTAGTGAGAAAACAAGAACAGCGAGCCTATGTCGTAGTTGATTTAGGAATGATTCAGACCAGAGGGGACCATATAATTTTAGAGTGTCAGGAGCTAAGGAATTCGCAAAAATTCTTCTAATCTTATAAAGATTCTCATTTGTAGGGCTCACTTTATTTGCAGCAATCATTGTAATTTCATTCTTCCGTGAACTCCATCGAACGGGCTCAAAGATTTGTTCTGCAAAAACTTCCGCTAAATAATCCGAAAGTTTGATTTCGACAGCTCCTGGGTTTGCAGGGTTCTCATTAAATAAGTATGGCCACCCAAGAACTTCTTCCTCTAAACTTTGACGCAACCTATTTCCTGGATAGAAACAACGATTGTATTTTTCGAGGATCTTTGGAGCGTACTGAGATGGGTAAACAGACTTTGGCTCTAGCAAAACTAAGAACGAAAATTTTTCATGGGCCGCGCGTGAATTGAAAATTTTGAGAGAAGTTCTATTATGGTTAAGGTTAATTAGGGCTTGCGAATTATCAACATTTCCTAATTCAAAACCTTCTTCTAGCAACGCCTGCTCCAGAGGAGGACAAGTGCCTACGCCGATATGTCCCTTTTTGGCGGTACCTGCCAACAAGATCTTGATAGCCACGTAGAAAGCCTATACTTTATTTGGAGTTTTATGTCCCGATGAACATCCGTCAGCGGGATTGATTGATTTATCTGACCCATATACCCCAAGGTAGTAAAGTCGGTGCATGTTGCCTTCCCACCGGAAAGTTTTCCTAATTTATATTCCCAGTCACGTGGACTATGAGAGAGCTAGAGAAAATGCATTAAAGATAAGAAATCAATTTATTGGAATACAAGACTCAAAAATTGGCGAGACTTTTGAATTAAGAATCGTTATTTCAGTGAATGGCATCGAACTATCGCCAACCGCAATTTCGAGATTAGTGGAATCTTCAGACGAGCTAATCTATTTCTCCGAACCAATCGGAGGAGACACCAACATTAATCAGGGATATATTTATGCTCTGAAAGTAAATCCAGACTATTTCTGGATTCTTAGTGCAAATGAATTATTGGTTGAAGGTTCGATAAAATATCTACTAGAGGTAATCCAAGCCAATGATAAATCTGACCTCTATGTTAGCAACTCAAAGAATAGAACAACTTCGTATCAAACTTCAAATGTTTTTATCGATATTCCAAGTGGAAGCGGGTACGGGCTAATTAGTTCGGTTATTTACAATTATAGAAGTACCCATCAATCATTTTCAGCAGGTCCTAGGTTTGCCTGGACGGGATGGGGGCAGTTGGCTGTACTCCAAAACGCTTGTAATACTTTAGGAACAATCAATGTAACTGAATTTCCATATGAATTGATATATGAAAAGCCTTTCACTGATGTTGGGAGCAACTCAACAGAGTCAGAGTATGAATTTGTCAGGGAAGCCTATGCGCACAGTTTCTTTGGGATGGTAGCCCTAATATTTGCAATTTTCGCGCGAGATAAAAAAATGCGTGACCGCGTCCTACTGGATTGGCTACGTAAAAACTGGTTTAAGATTCATTATTTCGATCTAGGGGCAACAAGAAAAATCAATGCTAATTATCCACAATTCGATCCAATCTGGATTCGAAGATTTTCAATCATAATCCTTCTTTCATCTGGAATTTTATCTTTCCTACTAACCGGGTTAGGAAGCTTGCTGAATACTGAAAAATTAAGAAAAACCCCTGTATTCGTTTCAATAAAGAATTATATCTATAGAAAATGACAGATACTAAAGTACTTTTTGTTGTAAATGCATTGTCAGGTGGCGGGGCGGAGGCCTCTGCGCTTTCAGTCTTTCATGAGCTGCGGGCGCTAGGTAATGACATAAAGTTGATAGCAATCAATCGAGCTTCAGATGAAGTCAACGAGATACGCGAAGCGATTATTTTGCTTGATCGGAATTGGAAAGCAGGTCCATTCAAAACCGTACTTGCATATTTAAGTTTTGTTAAGAATCTAAATAGATTAAAGCCAGATTTAGTTGTCGCTCATTGCGAGTTACCAGAATTATTTTGCGCATTTATGCCAAGAAATCGAACAAGAATAATTGCGGTTGAACACACCTCAAATCCGTGGGCTGGCCGGAAATTTCTGGGGGTCATTACTCGAGTCATTCTAAAATTTCGGAGAGTAAGTTGGGTAACAGTTAACAAGTCTCAAAATCGAATTTGGTTGGGCGACGCAAAACCAGTCCTCATACATAATCCCGCAGCCAAGAATGAGAAAGCCGAGCCGGTTAAGATTAAAGAAAAGATTATATTTATTGGTCGCCTCACAGAGGGAAAGAGACCTGAATGGGCTATTAATGCTGCAATTAGTTGCGTCATACCGATTGGGGTGATTGGCGACGGAGAACTCATGCAATTGTTGCTCGATAAAAACTTGGACCACGAGGAACTAGTAAATTTTTATGGGTACATGAATAATCCTTGGGCGCATCTCTCGCAAGACGCCCTTATTGTCATGCCCTCACAGTACGAAGGGGATGGGCTTGTGGCTGTTGAAGCTATTATTAATGGTTTTCCCATAGTGTTGGCAGATAATCAAGACTTGAGACGATTTGGACTGCCCTCCGGAAATTACTTCTCTACTGAGAATGAGTTACGAGGAATCCTTCAAAGAGTAAAGAACGAGGGTGTTTCTGCCTTCAGAACTCCAGAATCGCTTATTAAGAAGCTGCAGAACGAGCGAGACATTAGAACCGTCACATTAAAATGGAGACAGGTTCTGAAGCTAGATGAGGCGAACCGATAGTGTTGCCCTATACGAATTACAGTATCGGAGCCTTTACCACGTGAACACTTATACAAGATTGCCCGGCTTACTAAAATCTGCGAGTAAACTTGATAAATCAACCAAGCAAATGGTCGTGCTCTTTATAGCAGTGCAAATTATTCTGAGTTTTCTGGATCTGATTGGAGTAGCACTCTTAGGGTTAGTAGGGGCAATTTCCATATCAGGCGTTCAAACTGGGAAGCCATCAACCGGTGTCATAAAAATATTAGAGCAGATTGCCATATCTGGCTATTCTTTCCAGCAGCAAGTCGCAATTTTGGCCATAGCTGCCACCCTGGTGCTTTTCTTAAGAACCGTCTTGTCCATCTACTTCTCACGAAAAAGCCTTTTCTATTTTGCTCGTAAGTCAGCGGCACTTTCTTCAAGCTTAACCCTTCGACTGCTTTCGAATGATCTATTGTTTTTACAGAGAAGGACTAGCCAGGAAACGCTTTTTGCCCTTACCACCGGATGTAATCATCTTTACATAGGAATGATGGCGAATCTAATAAACTTAGTATCTGATCTTTTCTTACTTCTTGTCTTGACTGTTTTGGCTCTCATATTTCAGCCCCAGGTTGCGATCTTACTATCCATCTTACTTGTCGCTTCGAGCCTTGTGCTTCACTTTTTTCTAAATAAGCGGTCAGTAAAACTTGGAAGAAATGATGCAAAATTCAATATCTCGGCAAACATGAAAATTCTCGAGTCGTTGTCCATTTACCGAGAAATCTTTGTTCACAACCAAAGAGTCTTCTACGCAGATGAAGTCGGGAAGCTTCGAATGAAGTCTTCATCAACTCAAGCTGAAATCGCATTCCTGCCAAATATTAGTCGATATGTGGTTGAGGTATCTATGCTCGTTGGAGCCTTAACCGTGTCTGCAGTGCAGTTCATCTTGTTTGATGTTACGACTGCGGTTACGACTTTAACTCTTTTCTTAGCAGCGGGAAGCAGGCTTGCCCCAGCTTTGCTAAGAGTTCAGCAAGGTTCGCTCAGTATTAGAAATGCGCTGGGGGGAGTCACTTCTACTTTGGACTTAATCAAAGAATTGGATTCAACTGAACGCGAGTCGCCTAAACTCAAAGGCCACAGACCAGTGAGTCCTGGAAAAATACACCCGAACATTGAAATTTCAAATCTATGGCTTAAGTACCCTAATAATGACCAGTTCAGTCTAAGAAATGTAAACCTGTTCATTCCAGAGCGGAAAGTAGTTGCTATTGTCGGTCCGTCAGCCGCAGGTAAGACATCGCTTGTAGATGTATTACTAGGAATCATCACACCAACCTCTGGCGAAGTAAGAATTTCTTCTCTAACACCTGTAGAACTGATTGAGCAGTGGCCAAATGCGATTTCTTATGTTCCACAATCAGTTTACGTTGCTGATGCAACACTAAAAAATAATATTGCACTGGGGTATAAGGACTCTGAAATTGCGGAAGAGAAGGTCTTAGATGCTCTATCAAGGGCTCAGTTGACTGATTTACTGGCCTCACTTCCGCAGGGTTTGGATTCTCAATTAGGAGAAAATGGTAATACTCTTAGTGGCGGCCAGCGACAGAGACTAGGAATCGCTCGAGCACTTTATTCACAACCGCAGCTGATAGTGCTAGATGAAGCAACTTCGGCATTGGATGCTGAAACGGAGAAGCTAGTTGCAGATTCAATTTCTACTATGAAAAAGTCCGCCACGGTAATTTTGATCGCACACCGGCTTTCGACCGTGAGAGATGCAGACATAGTCTGTTACATGGAGTCGGGGGAAATTATTTCTGTCGGTACTTTTGAGGAAGTTCGAATGCAAGTGCCTCAGTTCGATCAACAAGCTAAACTTATGGGCTTATAACTGCTTATTCTTATAAGCCTCGTGAGCATTTACGTCTAAGGAGAAATTTTCTGAGTAAATCATATGTTCTTTTTCTAGGAATAAAGGGCTATAAAAACTAACCCCATCAATCTGCCAATTAATTTTAGTTCCCACCTGTGTTGACGAAGGCAAGAATGCTTTTCCTCTGTTCCCGGATACGCATATCGCTGCAAGTTGAGATACCTGACTCCAACTTCCTATGAATACACGAGCTTGCGACATCAAATAAAGGTCTTCCCAAAGATTTCCTGTCACGGCATTGGTTCCCGCCTCTATTCCGGCTTCCTTTAGTAAAGCTTGAGCTACCTCAGGTTCATCTGAGACTACCGTGATCTTTGGACTCGATTCTAAATTCATCGAATCAATGATTGTCTTGAATATCTGTGGATTACTAATCCCGTCCCCTCCGAAATCAGAAGGATGCGAAAACTTCGCTCTCTTATCACCGATTCGAAAATGAATCACGATGTCCGGTCGTTTTGAATCCTCGAGAGAGATTGAGAATGGAGACGGTTTGCCTGCAGCTACAAACCGCTGATCCATTTCCTTACTTACCTGAAGATCAGCAATCGGCACAAAACCGCCAGAGACCGCCTTAGATTTTGAACCAACTTTATCTAAGTTTTTACGCGACGCTAAGAGTGCGTCTTCTCCCCGAAGCTTTTGTAGAAAGCGCTCTAATTTTAATTTTCTTATAATCGACAGGACTCGTTCGTATGAGAATCGACGGGCAGCCAGTGGATGAGACTTTATGATTTTTCCCACCTCAAGGTTATTGATTTCCTCGAGCCCTTTAATGTTGACGTTTGATGAAGCCAGTTCATGCTTTTCCAGGAGGAAATCAATTGCAAAAGGCCAGTATGTTCCGGTGCTATGCGGGAAATAGAAAAGCTGAAAATCGCGTTCGTGTTTATTCCGCAAGTAAATTGCATTCATCAATGCAAGACATTGTGCGGCAGCTCCACCTGCAAGCTTCACCTTTAACTTGCCATCAGTTCCTAGCAAGATAATTTCCAAGCCGGAGGTACGACTCTTGCACCGAATTACTCCAAAATCCCCAAAGATCAAGGATTTTAGTCTCATTACTCAATCTTTCAGGAATGGTTGAGTAACCTGAGGAGGGAACAAATAGAATTGCCACGTCATAATCCCCATTCTCCAACTCGGAAGGTCTCCGGACATTTAGATCTAGGCTTAACTGATTCGACTTCACGTATTCATCGATAGCATCGACGGAAAATCCAGCCTCCTGTGCTTGCTTTACAAATGCCAAGCCAGGGCTTTCCTCGGTTACATCCGTATCGGGTTTATATGAAAGCCCTACTACTAAGATTCTAGAACCGGGGTTTACAAGTCCGCAAACAATCCTCATGACTCGTTCATTTTGCCTTGCGTTGACATAATCAGTGGCAATTGCCAAGTCTGCTGTTAACCCGAGGGTATTTGCATATTTATTGAATGCACGGTTATCTCTTGGAAAACATGGCCCGCCGAACCCCGCACCGGGTGCAAGGTAACTTCTTCCAATTCTAGAATCGTTCCCTATAGCCTCAAGCACTTTTTCTGCAGAGGAGTCTGGAGTGAATTCACATATCTCTGAAATTTGATTCGAAAAACTAATTTTTGTTGTAACAAAGGAATTAATTGCAATTTTTGCGATTTCGGCTTCAGGGATACTTAATCTGGAAACCCTGGGCTCATTCTTTACTACGGAGAGCGAAACATCTTCCAACAATTGTCCAGCACTATCAGTCTCTTGACCTATCAAAACAAGGTCAGGGTATTGCATATTCTTTATGACCGTCCCCAGAGCAATAAATTCTGGTGAGTAGCAAATTTGTACTAAATCTGAATTTGCTGATGCCGCATCGAGCAAAGCTTTTTTAATCACACCTTGTGTTGAGCCAGGCATCACCGTACTCACGATGACAACCAAATGCTCTTTTCGGGCACGTGTTGATAGTTCAGAACCAATTCGAGATACAACCCCTAGGACATAATCATTTGAAAATTCACCTGTTTGCGTGCTGGGAGTTGGCACAATGACAAATGAGATCTCCGCGGAATCAAAAGCGCCCTGATAAGTCGTCTGGAAAGAAATTTTCTCGGTATTTTGCGCAAGGAGATCCGTAAGTCCCGGCTCATTCCAAGTGACAACTCCAGATTGTAAGTTCTCAATCAAAGTATCACTTATATCAATTCCGGTTACCTTGTGACCGGCCTCCGCCAAACAAGCAATTAACGGTGCTCCAAGTTTGCCACATCCAATAACCACAACTTCTCTTGTTTGATAAGTTTTCATATTAATTTTTGGACCTTACCGTTAATGCTATTTGGGATTGAATCCATTCATAAGTGGCATTAAGTCCAAACTCCAAACTAATTGAGGGCGCCCATCCAAGCAATTCATTTACTTTTGTATTATCCGAATTTCTACCTCTAACGCCTTTTGGTGCTGCAAGATTGTTATTTCTCGTCAACTGAACGCCAGCGATATCTTCTAGAATGTCAACCATTTCATTTATCGAAACCATTTGATCGCTTCCAATATTTAGAGGTTCTCGAATATCGCTTTCCATAAGCAGCAAGGTGCCTTTAATACAGTCTTCAATGTAGGTGAAACTTCGAGTTTGTTCCCCATCTCCCCAAATCTCGATTGAATTAGTTCCATCCTTTTTTGCAAGTGCAACCTTGCGTGACAGGGCTGCCGGAGCTTTTTCTCTTCCGCCTTCCCAGGTTCCAAGAGGGCCATACACATTGTGATATCGAGCTACACGCGTTTCTATCCCGTAGTCTTCAGAGAAATGTCGGCACATTCTTTCGGAGAAGAGTTTTTCCCAGCCGTAGCCATCTTCTGGCATTGCTGGGTAAGCATCATCCTCTTTTAAGCCTGGGTTGTCAGTGGTGTCTTGCATACTCGCGTTATAAACGCATGCACTCGATGCGAAGAAGAATTTTGAAACTTTAGCGCTTTTCGCAGCCATGAGTAAGTGGGTATTAATAAGCACACTGAGCATGCAAGCTGCCTTATTATTTTCAATAAATCCCATCCCGCCCATGTCGGCCGCTAAGTTATAAACTTCATCTACGCCATCGACAGATTTTTCACACTCCCCCAACAGTGAGAGATCTCGGGAGAAATTGGCTGCAGTTGAGTGAACTTGATACCAATCAGATTGTGGCTTTATATCGACCGCAGTTACTTGGTGACCCAATGAGATTAATTCTTTGGTTAGGTAACCACCAATAAAGCCACCGGCACCAGCAACAAGGATTTTTTTCATGGGCAGACTATATAATCAATTGGTATCAATACCCGAGGCAAAGGAGTCAAATGGGAACTTTATATGGGTTCTTTCGTTCCTTGCTAGAGGAAATCTTGGGTCTAGTTGGACTGGGCCTTGTTAGGAAACCAGATCTACTAAAACTGAAAGCTATGGATGCCTCCTACGAGTCTAATTTCGTAGATTTTGAAATCATCCAAAAACTCTCTGGATCCGCGCGAGAAAATTACGCCAAATCCAAAACACTTTCAAAGAGTGCACTCAGGCAGGATTTATTTGCTCTTTTGGTGAGTGGTTTTAAGCAAAAAGGTTTTTTTGTTGAGATTGGTGCATGCGATGGATTATTTGTAAGTAACACTTTTCTTTTAGAAAAAGAGTTTGAGTGGGACGGGATTCTATGTGAGCCTGCTCGCATTTGGCACAAAGATCTCAGGAGTAATCGTAGCTGCCAGATATCAACTTATGCTGTGGGTTCGGAATCAAAAACACAAGTCCAATTTACTGAATATGTCTCCCCAGGATTATCTAGGAGTGGAAATAGAGGTCCGACAGGAGAGAATGGTCGGATCAAGAAAAGATATTTTGTTGAATCGATAACACTGATAGACCTACTAAAAAAATTTAATGCGCCGAGAAAGATTGATTTCATATCAATTGACACAGAAGGGAGTGAGTTTGAGATTCTTCAGAATTTTGACTTTTCAAAATATGAGATCTCTGCATTTGCTGTAGAGCATAATTTTGGCTCTGACCAAAACCTTGTGAAAGATTTAATGATTAAGAATGGTTATCAGCAAGTCATGCCAGATATCTCTCGATATGAAGCATGGTTTGTCCTGACTTCGGAATTAGAAAATTTTACAAATAACTTTCTAAAAAACGATATTTAGCTGCCAGAATGAAGTTCCTCGGTTAACATATGTGATTTTTTCAAAATTGAACAATTAGAAATTGACTAATCCGACAAAAAAATAAAGCCAAGCTCAAGAAATTCTAAGAGGAGCTCTCGTTTCAATTTGTGTCGTTATTAACTCATTCTTATCGGAAAATAGAACAGAAGCGCTGTTGCGAACAAAAGTAATTTCGACAATGTCATAAATTGGGATTCCTCCAATTTGGACAAATGATCTTGAGTTATTTCCTGTGACAACTATAGGTTTATGGTTTTGACGAATCTTGTATAGCGAATCTTCGACCATTCCCCAAAAAAAATCTTGGTAGATATTTCCCAAGAAGTGTAATTCAATAACTATAATATCGAATTTGAAGAGATCCTCGACGACCGCATCTGAAATAAAATCAAATTCCGAACCTTCGATATCCAATTTAAGGATTCCCTTTTCTAAATTCTTCCCCGTAATTTCCTCAAATACATTAATGGTCTTATTCAAACTAAGACCTCCATCCCCTAACTTTCTCTTTTGGAAGTAAAGTAATTTATCCTTAATTGGCGGTTCAATGATTGAATGATCGAATTGGACTACCGGAATGTGATTATGTGCCAAGTCGTACTCAAAATCATTATTGTTCGAAATTCCACCAGAAATAGCACCATCACAATCTTGAAAAGTTTCTGGTAAGAAATAACCCCCGTCACCGGTTGAGCCTAAACGCACTAATTTGATTCCGCTAGAACTCTGGGCAGCGGGTTTCAGAAATTCATTGAGTAAAGAAGCCCTCTGGGATAGCCGCTTGTCCCATGATATTTTGTATTCAAGCGGAGAAATTATTGATCCGAACTGGTTACGAAAATACTCGCCTTCTTTATCTGATGTGCGGAATACAATCCTGTAGAGAAAATTTTTCCACAAAATCCTTAGGAAAGCAGTAAGTTTGATTTTTACCCAGTTCATCTTCTAATCCTAATCTAAACTCATTTTCAACAGACTTAAGAATACGCAGTATACTGAATGGTAGAAACATAATATTAGTTGAATGGCAAACTAAATGAAGATCCATGGAACAGTGAATCGACCAACCTGCGTGGGAGTCGTTTTCCCATTTAATGAGGTTAACGCAGGAGTTTTTCAAAATGCGGGGTTATGGGCTGCAAAGAAAAATTTTGGATTGGAAACGGTGGTATACACACCAAATCAATTTCGGGGTCTGTATTTCACTGCAGATAAAATTTTGGAAATCCTTCCTCTCCCATACCGCAGCTATCAGGAGGTTTCAGAATGCGAACCTAACACTATTTCAAAAAAAGATCCTTCGACGTGGTTTAGTAAAGGCACAACGAATTACCTACGCCATAAGTCTTTAGAAAAGCTGCCTGCATCTTTCTTTCATGCCCTACCTCCTCAAGTACGATCCGACTACAAGACAAGCAAATTTCTTGTGAAGTCAGGAATTTTAGAATTAACACGACAAAATTTCTATTCTAACAATTCACGAGACAACTCTTTTTTCCTGGGAGATGGACTTTATTTTGATCTTGCAAAATTTAAAAAAATTAGAAAAAATTTAACAGACTACTTTCAATACTCATTTGAGAATTTGTATGAGATGATTATCTCAGAAAATATTAATTATGGGGGGGCAATAACACAATCGGAACAGCTACTAATTGAAGAACCAATCAAATTTCTACAGCAGTTTGTCTCTGACTCCCCCAAGATTTTTCTAAGAACCAGAAATATAAATTCTTCCGTTCGTTTTCAAAACGCACCAGTTTCAGATTTACGTGGATTAGTGAAGGAATTGTTGAGAAATGGATTTAAAGTTATTAATTCAGGAGTTCCAGCTGCAAGCCTTAATATTGACGATGATAATTATTTTGAATACTCTCATAATTTGTCGATTGCCGTGGAGATGCACCTGGCTAACCACTGTAATTACGTAATGCAAACTGCTTGGGCAGGGCTGTTCACTGCTTATGCCAGTTTCAATAAGCCGTTAATTACCTTTAACGAGGAATGGTCTCTCACAAATATAGTGAAATCAGTCTCATTGTTAGAAGCTAGGAAGGTGATAGGAATAAGAGATATAGAACTGGGTGTCAATTTTGCTGGAGATAAAGATTCTATAGAGAAGTCCGTCTTGAAGATTATTTCTAATTGGAAACCATAAAACAAGCGCAATTTCCCACGAGGGGCAAATTCACCCAGGATCCTGAATGCACCAAACCTGACCAAATTTCAGTCAACGTAATTATGATTCCTCCGCCATGGTTTGCAAAGATATAGTCAATGTCTAAGTGGCACCTCATTTAAATTGCTGAAGTTTAAGAAAGAATACTAAAACTTAGAATAGAACTGCTTGGCATTGGTCTTGATATAGTCAGCACATGGGCACCACCACATTCCTCACATTTGCTGGAAATACTGACGGCGAGGCTGGAAAATACTCTGGAATTCAGGACGCAGCAAAACGGTTACAAACTCAAGCTTCCGCGACAGGTGTTTTTTCATCCTCAATAATTGTTGGATGGGATGAAATCTATGAATTTGCAAAATCAACTCATATACCTGTGCCACTTAATCCAAACAAATATGGGTTCACGCCCTTACTTGCAAAAATGGCTATTTCAGGGTGGTTTGGAGATGCTCAAAATTTTTTTTACGCAGGCGCTGGATGTGAAATTTCCAATAATAGGTTTGCAAAATCAGACTTCAAAAAATTGACTAAAAATGCACAAAAATTCGGTATTTATGTGGAAGGAACTCGTTACAAAGACATATCTTGGTGCACAAATGAATTAATTGAAAAACTGGAACCATCTGAGAATCATTTGAGTACTGGTCAAGTACAAGCAACGTTTTTCTTAATTTCAACATGTTCTATGTATCAAAAGCGTGTTAATGAATTAATTGATGAATGGGTAGACCTAGCCAACACACAGGATGGGAGATACATCGGAGATAATTATGTTCCAGAAAATCAGTCGAATTTGTTTATAGCTCCGAGGAATGATCAATCGATTTTCTCTCTACTTTTAAAAAAATATCAATTTAGAATCTTCCGAGAAAAGCGAAGGGGATTTGGACCTTTCCTTCCAAGCCTTCGTGGGTCAAATACTTTTCTTTTTACATCTCGAAACCGGACAGGCGAATCTTTACTACCAAAGAGTATAAGTAATCCATTTATCGGCTTTCTAACACTCATAATTAAACCATTCCTAATATTTCACGACTATTTCAGTGATAAGCACAGCATACGGAAGCAATATAGTGGATTCCCTATTCAATCTATCGCGCGCAAGAGTGCTTGGCCTTGGTGAGATAAGTGACTTTAATTTTGTTGGGGTCTTCAGGGTTCATCGGCAGCAAAATTTTTGATGTTTTAGTTCAAGATGATTCTGATTTTATAGTGTGTGATAGAAACGCTGATTTTTATCATGCTAGGAAAGGCCCCAAATACAAGATAAATAAGAATACTTTGAAAAGTGTTAGTGAAGAAATAACCGTAGTGAACATGGTTGGAAATGCCATTGGAACTGAGCAGTCGATACTAAACGCAAATTATGTCTATCCGATAAAGGTTCTAGATGCACTGAGTATGTTAGGAGTTAAGATAAGGTGGATACAAGCCTCTTCTTATTTCCAAAATTACAAAAGCAGCTTTGGGATTGACAAGAATTTTTACGCCAAAACAAAACAGCAGATAGTGACAGAGTTATATTCAAGGCAGTCAATTCAAAATGTCGAAGTAATCAACTTAGTGCTACCTCATGTGACGGGTATTGGTGAACCTGAAAGAAGGCTTATCCCACAATTAATCAAAGCAAAATTGACGAAACAGTTTATATTTCTGAGTTCGGGGCTTTCCGTGCTACCTATCGTGGGAGTTGAAAAAATAGCCAATAATGTTGTTGAGATTGCTCGAAACCGAGCATTTCAGGGTGGAGGCAATGTCCACCCAACAACATACTTAACAGTGCGCGAAATTGCGGAAATTATTCTGAAGGATCAATTTGAATTAGCACTATTTGGGAAATTACCGGATCGCATGAATGAATTTCTTACCATCGATAGTATTGGACTACCAAGAGCAATCGGAGACATCTCTGATTTGGTTAAAATATTAGCAGCGATGGAAAATCATATTGGCTTGATAAATACCAATTGAATATCTAGATTCCGATGTATAAAGGAATTCACCTTGGCCTGGAAGTCTAGAGCTCGAATTCTTCAGATTGATTCAGTGTCTAAAATAGTCGAGTGACGAATTTTGCATTTTCGATACAGATATCTCAAGGCTCTGACGCCTACAGAAGGCAAAACTTGTCAGGTTGCTATAAAATCTGGTTCCTACCACTGGAATGACGCAAGGGGCGAAATGTCGGGCAATTCGATTGATAGTTTAAAGAGTCAGATCCTTGAGCTCACAGAAAAGTTTGCAGAGCATGCGTTACAAAAGGAAAAGTTTGAACCAGGGAAATCTGCAGTTCCAGTATCTGGAAAAAGTTTATTTCCATCAGACTATTCATCTGTAGTTGAATCTGTTCTCGACGGGTGGTTCACTGCGGGTAGGTTTACTTCAAGTTTTGAGCGCAAGCTGGCAGACTATGTCGGTGTTAGAAAAGCACTCTTTGTAAATAGCGGATCGAGCGCCAACTTATGTGCGCTCAGCGCATTAACTAGTCCCAAGTTGGGCAAACGTGCACTTCAACCGGGCGATGAAGTTGCCGCCGTAGCGATGGGGTTTCCAACAACTGTGAACCCGATTATTCAAAATAGACTTAAGCCTGTTTTTGTAGATATTGATTTAACTACTATGGATGTGAACACCGACCTGTTAGCGGAAGCCATCACGCCAAAGACAAAAGCAATTATGTTGGCACACACTTTAGGAAACCCATTTGATGTGGATGCCATCCGGGCTATATGCGACAAGCACAATCTTTGGTTGGTTGAAGACTCATGCGACGCTCTGGGTTCCACTTATAAAGGAAGCAAAACTGGGAGTTTTGGGGATACAGCCACAGTGAGTTTTTATCCTGCTCACCACATCACCACTGGAGAGGGAGGTGCTGTCTTCGTGAAGTCTCCCCTCGTTGCAAAACAAGTTGAATCTTTTCGAGATTGGGGAAGAGATTGTTACTGCGAAACTGGTTGCGATAACACTTGTAAGAAGCGATTTGAGTGGCAATTGGGAGATTTGCCCCGCGGCTACGATCACAAATATATCTATAGCCACATCGGATATAACTTAAAAGCAAGTGAAATGCAGGCAGCTCTTGGAAATAGCCAAATTGAACATATTGACGATTTTACGCAAGCAAGAATCCATAATTTCAATTACCTGTCGGCTAAGATAGAAAAAATCCCAGGATTCACTGTTGCAAAAGCTACTCCTGGTTCAGTCCCCTCCTGGTTCGGATGCCCAATTACGATAGATCAACAAACAGGGCTAGATCGCACAGAGCTTTTAACTTTCCTAGCAAGTAGAAATATTGGGACAAGGCTCATGTTTGCTGGCAATATTTTGAGACAACCTGCATACCTTGGAATCGAACACCGCCTCCATGGCAATCTGAAAAATACCGATTATGTAATGCATCAGTCTTTCTGGGTTGGAGTACACCCGTCACTTTCCCAAGAAATGCTCGATTATATTGTAATTTCTTTACAGGAATTTGCCGAGAGTAAGGGTATCTAAGTGCATTACCTAGTGACAGGTCATACAGGGTTTAAAGGAACATGGCTTTCAGCAATGTTATTGGCAAAAGGCCATAAAGTCTCTGGAATTAGTTTAGATCCGGAACCCAAATCTCTCTTTAACTATGCGAATATTAAAAATAAATTTGAATACGACTTCCGGATAGATATTCGAGATTCAAATCTGCTTTCACTCGCTGTCCAGGAGATTAAACCTGAAGTTGTAATTCATCTTGCAGCTCAACCCTTGGTGAGAAGATCCTATGCGGAGCCGGTATTAACCTTCGAAACAAATTTTGGGGGAACTTTAAACCTATTGAGCGCAATTACTCTCGCAAACAGCGTAAAAGCATGCCTAGTCATTACAACCGATAAAGTTTACCGAGATACAAATTTGAAGACTGCATATGTGGAAACAGATCCTCTGGGAGGAAGCGACCCATATAGCGCTTCTAAGTCAGCCGCTGACATCCTTACCCAATCATGGATCAAAAGTGTTTCTTCCCCGCCCATGGCAGTGGCACGCGCCGGAAATGTTATCGGTGGCGGTGATTGGTCTATTGATCGACTGGTCCCTGATTCAGTAGGGGCTATTTTGTCTGGCAAAGATTTGGTTTTAAGAAATCCAAACGCAATCAGACCTTGGCAACATGTCTTAGATTGCCTGAATGGCTACCTATTACTAGTCGATTCTTTGCTTACGCGGAAAACTGACCCAACTTGGAATTTTGGGCCCTTGGCAGACTCTAATCGGACTGTGAAGGATGTGGTTGAGTGCCTCATAAAAAACTGGGAAACCACCGACACTAAAGTGAAAATTGAAAGTGACAAAAACCAATTGAAGGAGAGCGATTTCCTATTACTTGATTCTACAAAAAGCCGAGAGAGATTAGGCTGGCACGACAAACTGGATTTTGAAGAGACTATTCGCTGGACATCAGAATGGTACAAAGCCCAAAGCGAAGGTGAGTCAGCCGAAGCTTTAGTGCTCAATCAAATTAACAAATTTCTCACAATCGATTTGGATAGATGAAAATTCTTTTAATCTGCGAAGCAGTCTTTCCAGAAAATAAGGGAGGGCTAGAACGCTGGATGACCTGGTTTGCAGGCGAGTTGGCAACAAGAGGAAATGAAGTTACATACCTGAATGCTGCAGGCGTTCACGAAGTGAGAAATAAGGTTTCTTACATACCAGTATCGGATGAAACATGGGAATACTTGGCAAATGGACAACGCTCAATTACACAAGCATTGAAGTTTGCCCTTAAAATTAGATCGAAGGTCAAAGAAGTAAATCCTGAAGTAATTTACAGTGCTCAAGCCCCAATATTTTCAGTATTCACATTGCATTTCTTTAGACCGGTAAAGTACCTGCTCATTGTGGAATGGTTCGAAATATGGTCCAAGCAATATTGGAGGGACTACTTGGGCAGCATCCGAGGGCTCATTGGGTTTGGTATGCAAAAGTTCGCTACGAAATTAGCTGATTTAAGAGTTGCGTTCACTTCGCGTTGCCTGATCCAACTGGGAGGCCTCAACTCAAAGAATTTACTTTTACCCGGGATACACATGATTCCAAAGAACTTAGGCCGTCTTCAATACTCGCAGAGAAGAGATGTCATCTTCTTAGGACGTTTTGTACCTGATAAGCAAGCTTTCTTGGCGTTAGCCTCAGTAGTCGAGTTAAAGAGACTGGGTTGGGAAGGAGAGCTTCACGTAATTGGGTCTGGGCCACTGGTCGACCAGATCAGATCGAGGATTCAACTTCTTGGAGCTGAGCAGTTCGTGAATGTCCTAGAAAATGCCACCGAAGAACGCCTGCAAGAGTGCTTTTTAAAATCCTTTATTTTGCTCCATCCCTCGAAGCGTGAAGGGTATGGTCTAGCGATGATTGAGGCTGCGGAACGACAGATACCGACACTCTTAATTGATTATCCTGAAAATGCCTCTGTAGATTTAGGGATTTCTCCCGATTATGTTTCCACGAGCGATGACCCGCAAGATCTCGCCCAAATATTAATGAGGGCATACCAAGATCAAGAAAGAGACTGGATTCGCCTAGGAGAGTGGAAGGTGAGTAAATTGCCTTCAATGAATGCGCAGCACTCAGTGGAGCAGTTACTCATGGTCATTCAGGAAAATTTGAAGCAAAACCGGAAACTAGGCTAGGGAATTATTTTATGTATAAGAATAGCATAGGAGATTCACTTCGAGTTGCGGTGGTAATTCCAAGTTATAAGGTTTCAAAACACATCACTAGAGTGATTAAAACTTTACCTGAGGAAATTGATCACATCATCGTAGTTGATGATGCATGCCCCGAAAATTCTGGAGATGTCGCACAAAAGTTGAACAACGGTAAAGTTGAAGTTTTCTGGCACACTGAAAATAAAGGTGTCGGTGGCGCGATGAAGACCGGCTATGAGGCTGCACTCAAAAAAGGTGCACATGTCGTGGTTAAACTCGATGGCGATGGTCAAATGGATCCGAACCAAATTCATAATTTGTTAATTCCGTTATTAACCAATAAGGCAGATTACACTAAAGGCAATCGTCTCTATTCTCTCAAGACGGTAAAGTCAATGCCAAAAATAAGACTTTTCGGGAATGTTGCACTTTCCTTTTTATCAAAAATTTCAACTGGGTTTTATCAGATTTTTGATCCCAACAACGGTTTTACTGCCATTAGCGCTGATGCCTTAAACTTACTTGAGTTTTCTGAGATCAACGAAAGATATTTTTTTGAATCTGACATGCTCTATCAAATAAATTCCGTTGGCTTGCAAGCTGTGGATGTCCCAATGACTGCGATTTATGCTAACGAAGTGAGCAATTTACGTGTAGGACATTCAATTTTCTATTTTCTAGCTCGACACACCAAGAATGCCTTTAAACGTATATTTCTCACATATTTTGTAAGAGATTTTAGTGTTGCCACGTTGCAGTTAATCCTTGGTTTGGCTATTGGAACATGGGGAATCATTTTGGGAATCACATCTTGGCTGCACAGCATGAATTCAGGAATCCCTAGTCAACCGGGGACAATAGTTTTAGTCGCAATTCTCTGCATTACTGGGTTACAACTCCTATTGAGTTTTATTAATTACGATATCTCCCTTAGTAGACGGAATAAATCTTAAAGTACCCCCTGAAATTTCGAGCGAGTCCAAGACTAACCAAGCCGAAAAAATCAAAACTGGTATCTGGTACCGAAAATTTACCCCTAGTGTCCCGTTGATGGATCCGATTATGTAACCAGCAAATAAGACAGCAGTAAATAGTTGTGCACTCAGAGTCCTTCTAAGTCTAATCGCTTGAATAAAGCAGAAGAGAATAAAGATTAGAAAAGCTCGATCTAGCACGCCAAATTCTGCAATATCAATTGCGAATACCTTAATAAAAACTAGCGGCAACTTTGCCAATTTCATGTAAAGTGGACTATCGGCTTCTGCTGGCAAAAGTGCGGAAGAAGCTTGCGCTTGTAATGCTGGGATAGAGCACAAAAAACTTAATAGGAATAAAAACCCGATTTCCAAGGCCCGCTTGTATCGAATAGCCAGTACAACCAAAATTGCCAGCCAGAAAGGAAGAACAAATCTTGTCGCGGATGTAAGAATTATTAGCAATCCAAGGGTTGGCAGCGCCCACCGACTACGTTGCTGAAACGCTAAAATCGAAAATGGAACGAATGCAAAAAGACCAACTAGTAATGCATCGGTACAGTTCACCATCATCCAACGAAGTACTGTTGTTGACAAAACTAGAGTTATGACAATACCAAGACCAATCAGCGGCTTCCCCATTTTCTTGCTAAGTATCTGTATTGCGAGAAAGAGAACAAGTAAAGAAAGCGCAGGGATTGCCAGCATCCCAGGAATACCAAATATGGCGACGAACGGAACCGATAACAGTGGGTACAAGATTCTGTGCGAAATCATGGGGTATGCATAGCTTGTACTCGGCATCAGATCTTGGATGGTGAATGTATTCATTTTGAACCCATGTGCCAAATACCAATCAACAACTTGCTGAGCTGAATTTGCCGGGCTATGGTTTAAATATTCCAGGGCCATGTAGGTGTAATACTTGCCATCTGGTTGGTAATTGCCGTAGTCAAAGCCAAAAATTAACCCGTTATATTTGTATTTCGAAACGATTGCAACTGTCCAAATAAGAAAGACAGCAATCTCAAATCTAAATTTCTTAAGCCAGGGCATTGGATTCACCTTAAATTAGATTGACGACTGATCAGGAGATTAACCATAAAGGGCTACTTCAACTGAGCCAATTACTGGTAAAATGTCCGTTTTGTCCCGTACCCGCTACAAACTAGGATGGGATTCGTAGTAGTGGATAGAGGCAGCGACGGTTGCTTCTGTTACACCAAAACCGGTAAACGAAGGATCCAAAAAGTGGCACTTAGCGTATGGACAGTTGCTGAACTGGGGGCTTTTTACACTGAGCACCGTTCAGAGCTACAGGCGCATGCCAATCGCGTATTGAAGGATTCAGCTAAGGCTGAGGAAATCACTCAAGACTCTCTTATTAAGTTCATGCTCGCTGCCCCCGAGCTTGAATCAGAAGAGCACGCTCTCTCATATCTACACCGCACCATCGAAAACCTCTGCATCGACTACTTCCGCATGGAAGGGCGCCGTCCAAACCTTGTTGTTCTAGATGATGCCCAGGCTGAAGTTGAAGCCACTTGGCAGGTAAATGGCGATCACTCAGAAGTTCTTACACAGGCAGAAGATGCAGCAATTATTCGCCAAGCACTTGCCCTTCTCTCACCTGCAGAGCGCGCAGCGCTTGTTATGTGGGAGATGGAAGGCCGCTCAACAGAAGAGATTGCAGCAGAACTTGGTATCAAGGAATCTGCAGTGCGCCACACTGTTTCTCGCGCCCGTACCTCACTACGTCGCGTTCTCTCTGAACTTGTTATTGATGAAGAGCGTGGTCTTACCGCTCTCGATATGTTGTCGACTACCTATAAGAAGGCAGCAGAACTTGCCGCTAAATCTTCTAAGGTCGCACTCTCGCTCCTCTTGGTAATCACTGCTTTCCTTGGTTTTAACTCACTTACAGGCCGCGAAGGTGTACTTCCAACAGCCACAACACAAGATTCAACTGGAACAGTAGTTGCTCCATCTAATACAGATTCAGCAACTCCTGCCCCTGCAATCTCGATGCCCGCCAAGAAGTCATCAACGATGGTCTCTGGCGTTTATGTAAAGACTGGCAAGGCAACATGGCCTGGTCTTGACGCAGAAGGCGTCCCAACAGGTTTCACCATCGCTGGTGAGAATGGTCCAATCGGAAAGATCCGCGTTAATCGCAATACTCCGATTGCAACCGAGCAAGGCACGATTTTGGCCACCCAAGCCATCACTTCTGTGGGTGGACCAAATGTGATGATCGATCAGAGCATCACAGTCGATGGCAACGGCACAAAGTATGAGGTCGGTTACGTTTCCTTCGGAATCAAGGGCAATTGGGCGGTAGCTGAGGCTGACGCCACGAGCGTCGATTTTGAGCGTATATCCAATGGCCAGTACCTTATGACCGTTACAATTTCCCTACTCTCAACCCCAACTTCAGAGTTTGCAATCCCGGTCGGAGACCGTGGTTATGATCTTGTTGGCGCACCTAAGACGATTACAACTCGTCTCTTGCTCAACGCGAGCAAGACCCAAATTTTGGCTCAGGCAATTTTAATTCCTGACTCTGGTACTAAGGCAAAGGGCTGATCACGTGTTACGTCAGCTAACAAATAAGTTTCTTCACCGCGTCCGGATACACGGTGGAGAATTTGATTCATCAGCACGTGCGATGAATCGAGAGGGCGGAAAAGATACTCTCATTACTTATGGGAGGGCATTGGAAGCCCAAGCCGATCTACGGAAATTCCGTAAATCGACTATCGAAAGGAAACAAATGTCTACAAAGACAACATTTAAGCGCGTAGCGCTTGTTGCTGTTGTAGCTTTGGGTCTTGGAGTTCTTTCAGTTGCGCCTTCAAGCGCAGCTGCAGTATCAGTAACTCTTACACCTTCAGCCACAGCTACAACTATCGCAACTACTGAAACAGCAACGATCACGATTGCTACTTCAGCTGTTGCAGCTCTATCAACTGACTCACTCACTGTTCGCGCAGTTGTGACAAGTGCAAACGTAGCAACTTCAGGAACTCTTGGGTTCGCTGCAACAACTGATTCAACAACTACGATTATTCGTACACCTGTTGCGTCACCAGCTTCAATCACATTGGACTCATCGACTGTTGCTGCAGGTCAGCTCATTCGTGGTTCAGTTAAGTTGAACTTGGTTACACCTTCAAAGGCTGGAACATACTCTGTGTATGTTTATACAACTTCAGGTGGAACTTCAGGTGCATCTAGCACAGCTGGCGTTGATCAGGCATTCACATGGACAGTTACAGTAACTGCTGCTTCAAAGAGTGCTGATGCATCAACAACTTCATACATTGCCTCAGGTCGGCCAACGTCTGCTCCAACTTCTGACGCCACTGTTGTTGCTTCAAAGGCTCTCGCTACTGCTGCAGCTTCAATCTTTGTGACTCAGAGCAACGGAACAAGCACAGCTGATGAACCGTTGAACGTCTACGTCACAGGCCCTGGCTACGTTTCTGTGGGCACTGATACAGCTACAGCGAACGCAGCAACAAAATCACGCTCAGTTCAAAATGCTGGTAAAAATGATGGTGTAATTCTTGTCTGGGCCGACGGAACAGCCGGCGCTTCAACAATTACAATCATGGGATCAGTTACAGGTACAGTCCTTGCAACAGAGAAGCTCACATTTACAGACACAAAACCAGCTGCAATTGCAGTTGCTGTAAAGAAGGCTTACGTTGCTGCAGGTAAGGCAACAGTGAAGACTTTCGCTGTTACTGTTACTGATTCAACAGGCAATGCTGTTTCAGATGCTGTAATTACAGCTACACGTACAGATACAACTACTGCTGGCAAGCTTCTCGCATCAGGCGATCTTGTTTGCGGAGCTTATGACACCACTGACAAGGTTTACTACTGTAAGTCAAACGGTGCATCAGCAGTTGTATTCGGTTCAGCTGGATACAAGTTCACAGCTACTGGTACTGATGCCGATGCAACAGCAGTTTCTGCTACAGCATCTACAACATACTCAGACATCGTTGCAACAAAGGCGACACTTACAGCGCCAGCAACAGCTAACGTGGGCGACAAGATCACCTACACACTTACACTGACAGATAAGAACGGCTACCCAGTAGCTGATACAACTTACGAAGGTGCATACAACAACGGCGACACAAGCGGTCAGTACGGCGGAATTATCTGGAACACAACAACTGTTCCTGCCTACTCATCAACAGTGACACCGTTCAACGCTGGTGAAACAATCACAACTGTTTCAGGTGTTGCTACTAAGGCGCTCTACGTTCCTGCGGTAGCTGGAACAATCACAGCTACTTGGACACTTGCTGGTAAGTCAACAGCAGCAGCCGGAGCAATTGATGCTTCAATCGCTGGTACAACACTTACAACATCAACTGTTGTAGGAAACCCAGGAACAGATGCAGCTACAGATGCAGCTAACGAAGCAACTGATGCAGCAAATGCAGCAACTGACGCAGCTCTTGCTGCAGCAGATGCAGCAGATGCAGCAACTATGGCTGCTCAAGATGCATCAGATGCAGTAGCAGCGTTGTCTGCTTCAGTATCTAAGTTGATCGCAAGCCTCAAGGCTCAGATCACTACATTGACTAACCTAGTCATCAAGATCCAGAAGAAGGTAAAGGCTTAATTAGCCCCCTTTAACTGAAAAGATCGCAAGCCGTAGCCCGGTTCTCCTCGCGGAGAGCCGGGCTACGGCCTTTTTTATAGTTAGGATTAGTGCATGGCTTTCAATTCAGATGAGAATGTACTTGCAAAGGCTTTAATAATCGGGGCACCGCTTATAACGCTTGCCGTTGTTTCAGCCCCAGTCACAGACCCAGTGAATACCCCCAAGTTTGTAATTCTCGGCGGCCTTGCGTTTGCTTTGCTGGCAACGTTTTCTGGAGCGGTTATTCGTAAGTTGTGGCTTGAAAGCAAATTTTTACTAGTTGCACTTGGCCTCTTTATTACTGGCCTATTCATTGCAATCTTTCCAAGTCAATCACCAGTGACCCAAAATCTCTACGGTGTCTATGGGCGAAACACTGGCTTTTTTGCGTATCTGTTTTTAGCCATTGTCTGCCTTGCTGCTTCGGTGCTGCATGAGGTCAAATATTTCCGAGCACTCTCATACGCATTTTTACTATGCGGTATTGCAAACATCCTGTATTCGGTATGGGTTCTACTTTTGGGCGATCCAATCGGTTGGAATAATCCTTACGGAGCGATTCTGGGTACATTTGGAAATCCCAACTTCATATCTTCTTTCCTGGGTATGACTGCAGGGGCTCTTTTTGCAATGTTCTTGAATGAGAAATTGCCCTGGATTTATCGAATTGCCTATGCGGTCTTAGCCAGCATTTCAATTTTTGAATTATCTAAAACCGCGTCTATTCAAGGCTATGTGGTTGCAGCAGCAAGCATTGCATTCGTGTTTTATCTTAAGGTTCGTGCATTTCAGAATCGTTATATTGCACGGGTATACCTGTCGGGAGCCGGCGTTGTTAGTCTTCTTGCAGTATTAGGAACATTTCAAGTTGGACCGCTCACTAAGTACATCTATCAAGGGACTTTGGCATTCCGTGGGCAGTATTGGAAAGCTGGAATCAACATGGGTCTTTCCGACCCTTTTACAGGGGTCGGACCCGACTCATATGGAAATTATTATCGGATGTTTAGAGATCCCCAAGCTTTAATCACGCCAGGTGTTCAAACCATTACGAATTCTGCTCACAATGTAATTATTGACCAGTTAGCTTCGGGTGGTTTTTTGGTTCTTCTCTCCTACCTGGCCGTGTTAGCTCTCGGGTTAATAAGCTTGGTGAAAATAGTTTTACGAAAGAAAGAATTTGATCCAGTCTTTGCAGTTTTAGCTAGTGTTTGGTTTGGTTATCAACTGCAATCAATTATTAGTATCAATCAGCTTGGCTTGGCAATTTGGGGATGGTTAACTACCGGATGCTTGATTGCTTATGAAAAGTTATCAAAAGAAGCAATAAATGCTGCAGAAACATCAACTGGACGTCTGGCAAGTAGCACTAAGATTGCGAAGAATTCTTCAGTAATTACACCGCAGCTACGTGCTGGGCTTGGATTGCTCGCAGGAATTCTTGTTGCACTCCCACCATTGAACGCTGATATGAAGTGGAGAACAGCGATTGAGTCAAAGAATGCCAATCTCGTAATTGCTGCTTTGAAGCCTGCATATCTCAACCCACCTGATAGCCAGAGATTCGCTCAAGCGGTTGAACTTTTTGCAAGTAGTAACTTACTTGAGCAAGCTCACTCAATTGCGCTAGATGGGATTAAGTTCAGCCCTGATTATTTCGATGCATGGAGAATGCTCTACTTCCTTTCAAACTCGACAACAGAAGAAAAGGCGCTGGCGCTTGCAAATATGAAGCGTTTAGATCCACTTAATCCAGACGTAACCAAGAGATAAATGAAAGTTGCAATTATCGGGCAGGGTTATGTTGGCTTAACTATCTCTGCCTTTGCTGGTGAATTCTATGAAGTTATCGGCTTTGATAACAACCCAAAAATTGTTGAGCAACTAAATCAAGGTATTTCACATATCGAAGGTGTTGAGAGTGCAGTACTGAAGCAGTGGATTAACGCGGGGCGCTATCAAGCAACGACAAAAGGTGCAGATATTGCGGACTCTGACATAGTGGTCATTGCTGTGCCAACACCGCTTACTAAATATCGCCAGCCAGACCTGACCTATATTGATGCAGCGTGTAAAACAGTTGGAGAAAGCCTTAAGAAACCAGCGCTTATCATTAATGAGTCAACTTCATTCCCTGGAACCATCCGTAATTACATTAAGCCGGCTATTGAAAAGTATTCAGGCGAAAAGTTTGAACATCTCTATGCAATCTCACCAGAGCGTGTAGACCCGGGTCGTGGAGATTACAACCAGAAGAACACTCCACGTTTATACGCAGGGCTAACACCCGAGGCGTCTAAAAAAACTAGAGAGTTCTATTCAAAGTTCTGTGATCAGCTAGTTGAGGTTTCTTCACCTGAGGTAGCTGAAGCTGCGAAGCTATTTGAAAATACTTTCAGGCAAGTAAATATCGCACTGGTTAATGAGTTTGCTCAGATTACAAATGCCTTAGGAATTAGCGTCTATGAAACTTTGGATGCGGCCAATACAAAGCCTTACGGATTTATGAAGTTCACACCAAGTGCTGGCGTGGGTGGCCATTGCATTCCGGTGGATCCAAGTTATTTAGCAGCTGTTGCTGAAGAACGCGGCGTGCCTGCAACATTTATTCGCCGGGCAAATGAAGTAAACCTTGAAATGTCTTCATATGTAGTTGATCGCGTGCAGGCAGATAATGGTGGAAGCTTGCAAGGTAAGACGGTCTTGGTAGTTGGTGTTGCCTATAAACCTAATGTGTCTGATGTGCGCGAGACCGCAGCGGAGTTAGTCATTGAACATTTGCGTGCGCGGGGCGCTGTTGTTGCTTGGCACGATGATGTTGTGGGTACATGGCACGGCGAGAAATCTTCGCCGCTAAGCGGCGCAGATATTGCGATTGTGATTACAAAGCATGATGTGGTCGATGCAAAGGCGATTATGGCTAGTGCGCCGTATGTATTTGATACGACAGGTAAGTTGCCGGGGGCCAGAGGGCTTTAATTTGTAGCTTTAATTTTTAAGGCTTGCTGCAACGCTATCGATAATTGAATCAAGGGTGTGAGTTGGCGCCCAGTTGATTGTCTTCTTGATTTTTGTAATGTCAGGGACGCGACGCTGCATATCTTCAAAGCCAGCTGGGTAGGCATCGGTGTAAGGGATGTATGTGATTGTTGATTTAGATTGTGTGCGTTCAATGATCTTTGTGGCTAACTCTTTGATGGTGATTTCACCAACGCCACCGACGTTGAAGTAATCACCGATAGTGCTATCGGTATCGGCAAGAGTTAAGACAGCTTTGACTGCGTCTTGCACGTGGCAGAAGACGCGTGATTGGCTGCCGTCGTCATAGATGATGATGTCTTCATTCTTCAGGGCAGCTTGGATAAAACGTGGGACGACCATTCCGTATTGGCCGGTTTGACGTGGGCCGACAGTGTTAAAGAAACGAACTGTGGTGACTTTAAGGCCATGGGTTTTGTGAAGTGTGTGAGCAACAGCTTCTTCGAGTGCTTTGGCATCAGAGTATGTCCAGCGAATTTTTTGTGGGGCGCCAACTACGCGATCTGATTCTTCGTGCAGTGGCTGGTTGGGGTTCTTGCCGTAGATCTCTGATGTTGAGGCAATGATTAGGCGCTTATCAAATTTAGTTGCAGCGTTGAGTACTACCTCTGAACCAGTGAAATTGCGGTCGATGGATTCGATGGTGTGTTCCATGATGTTCTTAACGCCAAGGGCTGCGGCCATGTGAAGAAAGAGGTCGCAATCTTGGATAAGTTTTTCAACGAGTGCTTGGTCGCGGATGTCACCTTCGTGGACGGTGATCTTTCCTAAAAGATGTGCGATGTTTTTGGCCGAGCCAGTGCTCATGTTGTCGAGGATTGTGACGCTGTCACCGCGGGCGATGAGGGCATCTGCCAGGTGAGAACCGATGAAGCCGGCACCACCGGTGATGAATACGCGCATGAGGTGAGTCTATCTTTCGAGGGCTGCCCTCGGGTTTTCTACAGGCGCTTCTCAGGAAAGTAAGAGAAGGTGGGTTCATGAATAAGAGCGGGGCAACCTATAAGAAGTTCTCATCGGCCGGCGTTGATTGGGCTTCGTGGTTTCTGGGTATTGGCCTAGGTCTTACTTTGGCTCTGCAGGTCACGACGATGCGCAAGAGTGATATTTCATCGGCGTATGCGTTGGTTGCATCGTTTTCGCGGTTGGCAGCTTTGACTGGAACATATTTTGCAATTGTGGGAATTTTCTTAGTCTCGCGAATTCCTTGGGTGGAACGCGGAATTGGTCATGATCGATTAGTGACATGGCATCGCAAATTGGGGCCATGGAGTTTGTACCTGATTGGTTTTCACGTTTTGTTTATTATTTTAAGTTTTGCAGGACAAGATCATGTGATGCTCATCGTTGAGATGTGGCGAATGCTTCATCAATTCGATTGGATGTGGTGGGCGCTCGCTGGATTTATCTTGATGATTATGGTTGGTGTGACGTCATATAAAAAAGCTCGAGCCAAGATGAGTTATGAGACATGGTGGATTATCCATATCTATACCTACGTAGCTATCGCTGCATCCTTTATGCATCAGGTGCTTAATGGTCAGATGTTTATCAACCATCCACTCAATCGTTTGTATTGGACTTTGCTCTATGTGTTGATGGCGATGGCGATTGTGGTCTATCGATTTGGCATTCCATTGGTGCGCTCGCTGCGACATAACTTAGTTGTTGAGAAAGTTGTGGTTGAAGGACCCGGAATTATCTCGGTGATCATGAAGGGGCGAAAGCTACATTTGCTCGCTGCTGAAGGCGGACAGTTCTTTAGCTGGCGATTTTTAACGCGTGGACATGCGTTGATGTCGCATCCATATTCGCTATCGGCAGCGCCAACTGAGCATTACTTGCGTATTACAGTGAAAGATTTAGGCGATCATTCTCGATCTGTTGCATTTTTAAAGCGTGGCACGCGAGTATTTGTTGAAGGCCCTTATGGTGCTTTCACGGCCGGGCGTGCAACAAAGCCGCATGTTGTGATGGTCGGCGGCGGCGTTGGAATTACTCCTATTCGTGCGCTGATGGATGAATTTAAAAATGGTGTGCAGCTCGATGTTATTTATCGTGTTTCCCGCAGTGAAGATTTAGTGCTGAAAGATGAACTTGATTATTTAGCTGCTAATTCTGGTGGCACGGTGCGAGTGCATTATCTAGTGGGGTCGCGCCGCGATCATCCGATGGATGCGAAATCTTTGAAGTTATTGGTGCCTCGCATCTCTGACTCAGATATCTATATCTGTGGCCCTGGACCGCTCGTAGAGACGGTAAAAGAGGCTGCTATGGACCTCGGAGTGCCTAAGAATCGCTTCCATGACGAGGCTTTTGCCTTTCATTCAGAGTAGGTATTCGTAGGTAGGGCGCAGAGTGGGCTCAGATACTTCTCAGGATTACTCGAGATAGTAAAGACATGAAACGCGCACTGTTAATAGTCGGTGGAACAGTTGGCGGCCTTGGGGCTGTCTTATCGATTACTCCTCCGCAGATAACTTCATCATCAAGTGTTTCTTCATTGCCAGGCGGGATGCCTGCAGTAGGTGGGAATTCACAACCCACACCTGCGCAAACTCAAACATCTTCACCCACACCTGCGCAGACTGCTTCTCATGCAGCAACACCAACTGCAACAAAGAGCGCAGTTAAGAAAAGTACTTCAACAAAGAGTGCAGCTGCAACTCAATCAACTCCAACAGCGAGTGCTACACCTGAGCAAACGCACTCTGCAACGCCAACTCCTACACCAACTCATTCAGCAACTCCTACACAAACTCCTACTCCAACACCAGTTGCGACCAAGAGTGGAGTTTCCGGATCATTTACAGGAACAGCGGTCAATGTCGGTTATGGAATTGTGCAAGTAAAGATAACTGTTGCAAATGGAAAGATCACTGATGCACAAGCGGTGCAAGCACCCAATGGTCGCAATGATCGCTACACACAGATGGCTGTGCCTATCTTGCGTCAGCGCACATTGGCGGCGCAAGGGTCAAATATTTCTGGTGCATCCGGTGCTTCTTACACCTCTTATGGTTGGTACACATCACTTGTGAGCGCGCTAAAGCAAGCTGGGCTGTAAGTTCATCTCGTGGTTCGCGAGCAATATGAAATCGAAGTATGGGGAACCGTACTTTACATAGCTGCGATTTCTACAACCCTTGATAAATCCGCTATTGATGTCGCAATTGAAGATGTGAAGAAGTTTGTATTTGACGTTGATGAGGTTTTCTCGACCTATAAAGATCAGTCGGTAATTTCGAAGTTGCGCCGTGGTGAAATCGAAATTGGTGGTTGCAGCGATGATGTTATCGAAGTATGGAATGGCTGCAACCAAGCGCTGCAGCTCAGCGGTGGAGCATTTGATCCGTGGGCAGTTGCTGGTGGCTTTGATCCATCAGGATATGTAAAAGGCTGGGCAGCCAATCGTGTTGCAGATATTTTGGTTAGCGCTGGTGTGCAACATGTGCAAGTAAATGCTGCAGGAGATTTAACACTTCGAGGCGGTTTCCTTAATAAAGAGGGCGTTTTAGAGCCTTGGAAGATTGGCGTTGTTAATCCCGATAACCGCCAAGAAGTCTTGCGTGTTTTTGAAATTTTTGATGGCGCTATTGCAACGTCGGGAACCTACGAACGCGGTGCGCACATCATCGATCCGTTCTCGGGTGTGATTGCTATTGGCGCTAAGTCAGCAACCGTAATTGGCCCTGATGGTGGGCTTACAGATGCGTTGGCAACAGCGTTGATGGTTAGCGGTGATGATGGCGCGCAATGGTTTGGGCAAGCAGAGTTAAGTGAATTTTCAGCATGGTGCATCAACCGCAATGATGGTGGTGCGTGGGGCGTAGGTCCTGTCTTTGCAGATGAAATCGCTACGCAGTAACTGAATTTAGCTTCGCAACTTCTTCATCAGTTAAGA
>Ga0209084_1000355_pt1 | contig 42657 bp, 59 predicted proteins | sample C_130820_MF_Meta_FD_187309 | JGI IMG/M metagenome (GOLD analysis project Ga0209084, IMG submission 187309) | Freshwater microbial communities from Lake Croche, Canada to study carbon cycling - C_130820_MF_MetaG (SPAdes) (version 2) | ecosystem: Environmental > Aquatic > Freshwater > Lake... | reverse complement strand
TACATTACCGGCGGGTGTGTTAGTAACATTCTATTTAAAGATGAAACAAAAGTTAAAATTACAGAGAATAGTAGATTAGTAATAGATGACTTTGTATACGATCCAAAACAATCAGATGCAGGTAAACTTGCATTAAAAGTTGGATTAGGTACTGTTAGATACGCAAGTGGTCAAATAGCAAAAGCTAATCCACAGCAAGTAGGTATACAAACTCCTACTGCTACAATTGCAGTACGTGGTACTGACTTTACTATGACAGTAGATGAAACTGGCCAATCTCTTATTGTACTACTTCCAAGTTGCAAAGATGAGAAAGATGTTAAGCAATATGAACTACAAGAGAATATTTGTAAAGTAGGTAAAATTGTAGTTTCAAACGATGCAGGGGAAGTTACTTTAGATCAAGCGTTTCATGCAACTTATGTTAGTAGTAGAACTGCAATGCCGACTGCTCCGGAAGTTATTAGTTTGGTAGAATCTAAAATCAATAATAACTTAATCATTTCTGCTCCAAAAGAAATTGTTAACGCAATTAAACAAGCAGCTAGAACAAAGAAAGATGAAGAACAAGAAGATTTAGAAAAAGAAGCAACTAGACGATTAGCAAATCAAGTAGCTAAAACTCAAGAAACTATTGCTGCTAGAATAGAACAGATTGCAGAAACTATACAATCTATTGCACCTTGCGACCCAACATCGCATGTATGTGTAATGTGGGAACAACCTAATGCAGACGGTACACAAAAAGGTAAAGGTACTGCATATCGTATAACCCCAGATGAACACTATGCTGAAATAAAAACACAAGGGTATACTTCTAATACTGCTATATCTATTATTCAAAATGATACTACTGCATCTACAATGATAGGCGACAGCAGTGGCGGTAATACAATAAGTATTACACAAACTACCGGAGTGTTAAGACGATGAGAATTTTATTTTTCATATTGTTGTTATGGTATTCAAATGTAGATGCTGTTCCTAACTATGTACCACTTAGACCATTAATGTTAGGATATATTCCATCAAGTATGAATAGTCCAGGTGGTGAGTTCTTTAGTAATGCGTTTGACGGTAATCCCGGAACTAAGTATCTTAACTTTGATAAACTTAGTGCAGGTGTTATGCTTAAACTGTCACAAGGTAAAGTTATTAGTCAAGTACAATTTACTACAGCAAATGATTCTCCAGAACGAGATCCTGCTAGTTTTAGTTTATTTGGAAGTAATGATACATCAGGAGGTTGGACGTTAATAACTTCTCAACTTATTGCATTACCTAATAATAGACTTGCAGTTAGTCCAGTATACCCTATTAACAATACAGAAGCATACGTGTATTATAATATAACGTTTCCAATTGTTAAAGACGCAGGTGCTGCTAACTCTATGCAAATTGCAGAAATAACATTCTTGTACGATCAAAATGATCCTACTACTAGCATTGACTTAGGAAGTACGTTACCATGGACTACGTTTCCAAGTGTATATTGCTGCGGTGGCAGTGGATCTTCATTTAATGCCGCTCCTGCTAATACTGCAAAAGTAACGGCTTTTACATCTAGATCAACTACTGACAATCAAGTATATATAGATCAGTTAGGAAACAATAACAAGATTACAATTGATCAAAAAGGTACTAACAACAATTATGTAAATTACAGCAGTAATGGCTCGTCTAACACTACTACTATTAATCAAACTGCAGCCAATAACTTACAAGTAAACTTTATTGACTTAACAGTAAATGGCAATTCTAATTTGCTTAGTATAGATCAAGATACATATACTGCCGGGTTTAGTAAAGGTGCTTTTATAAATATAACTGATAATAACAACAGTTTAATTTTACAACAAAAGGGTAGTGGAAATTATTATGCTAATATTGAATTATCTGGTGGTAATAAACATGTTGATGTATTACAACAGGGTTCAGCAAATCACATGACTGATATTAAACTATCAGGACAACCAGTAAATTTAAGTTTACAACAAAGTGGTGCAACTCAACAGTACTATTCAATAAACTTTAATTGCGCTACTGCTGGAGGTTGCGCACCTATACAAGTACAACAAGGACAATAACATGGAATCAGAAAAAAGCACGTTTATCGAAAAAACAGTGTTTGCATTATTACCAATTACATTTAGTGGTATAGTGTATTTAATTAGCGCATTAAATGACGCAAGTCATCGCATAACAGTATTAGAAAGCAAAGTGCAAGTAGTAGTAACTTCAGATAATAGAATGATCATAAATCCTGCAGCAGAATTAGCTCGTGAAAAACTACGAGAAGACTTTATGAAAATACAATCTACTGCATCAATCGATCACACTGAAAATAAAAAAGATGTCGAACTGCTCGCTTGGCGAATTGCTGCATTAGAAAAGCATAAATAGTATAGCATGACCAAAATAGGAGAATACTATGAAATGGACAACACCAACCTATAAAGACATTAGATTAGGCTTTGAAGTAACACTATACATTGCGTATCGTTAATTTCAAAAGGTGTTAGACTTTGGTCAGCACCTTTTTTATTAAGGAATATAATGTCTGTTCTAATTTTAACCAAACCAGTTCAACACGAAATTGAAACTATTAGATTATTTGAAAGTTTTGAAAATAAAAACATAAGGGCAGATGTTTGCCAATTCCATCTTTTTGATATTGTAGTTAATCACGGTATTTTTTACAATGGAAAACCATTTGAAATGCCAGATGCAGTGTTAGTAAGAATGGGAGCAGGAATAACTCGAAAAGAACTTGCAGTTGTTCGATATTTTGAATTAGCAGGCATTCCGTGTTATAATACAAGTCAAAGCATTAACTTGGTACAAGATAAGTTTCAGACTAGTGCATTATTAAACCGTGCAGGAATTGCAGTACCATCAACTATGCTTGCAAGATATCCAATACCCAACGACCTAGTCAGCGAAAATATTAAATTCCCGTGCGTAGTTAAAGTTATCGTAGGAAGTTACGGCGAAGGTATCTATAAGTGTAACACTGCACAAGAATACAAAAACATAATCGAACTTATCGATGCAGTCGGAGACGATAAAACATTATTAGTGCAAGAATACTTAGGTGACCAGCCAGGTGAAGATTTGCGTGTAATTGTAGTCGGCGGTAAAGTAATCGGCGCCATGAAACGAATAGCACCTGTAGGTGACTTCCGTGCAAACATTACTATCGGCGGCAAAGGTGAAGTACACGAGGTTACACCTGAAATTGAAGAAATTGCACTAAACGCAGCACGAATATTAGGATTAGACATTGCAGGCATCGATCTGCTGTTTGATCATCGTGGTTTTAGAGTTTGTGAAGCAAATTCAAATCCGGGATTTAACGGATTTAATCAATTTTGCAACACGCAAGTCGAACACGCAATATCAGAATTTATAATTAACAAAATATACAGTCAAGGGACACCCAATGAGATTAGATGAATTTTTATTTGAAGATGGACAAGGTAACAGTTACCTAATTAAAAACCATCTTGCATATATGCCCATAGACCAATGGATACAAAGCGAAACCGGGCAAGACCCTAATAGCACAGATTTAGACGAAGAACAGCCTGATGATCAAGAAACATGGGTTAACGATCCGAGATTCCAAAAAGTACCTGATCAAGAATTTAAAGATTATCTAGCAAGACAAAAAGCCGATCAAACCCACCGAGTATCAAAATCAAGTGGCGATAAACGACAAGCTGCAATGCAGCAAGTAAAACAAAATTGGTCTGATATGCCTCCTGCGCGTGATAAGAAAGCGCGTAACAAAGATTATTATACTCAACCATATATCCATGGAAGTAGTATTAAATTTATGCAAGGTTCGCATGAAATTGATGTAGAGTCAGTTAAACGTATTATTAAAATGCGTCCTAAGAACCTGTTAAAACAAAACGAAAAGATGGAACACAGCGGCGGAGGTGACATTTACTTCAATGTTGGATTACCTGCACTTCGCGGTGTTGCAGTAAACGAGCAAACTAATGAAATTATCTATGTAAACACTTGTCCAGGTGCCGGAGCGTGTCAAAAATTTTGTTATGCTAAAAAAGGCAATTATATTATGTTTAAACCGAGCTGGGAAAAAGCAGCTAAAACATTAAACTTCTTGATCAATGATCCTGCAGGTTTTGATAGTATGTTAAGTGCAGAAATTCAAAAACAAGAAGCAAAATGGGGCAAACAAGGATTTCAAATCAATGTTAGATGGCACGATGCCGGTGACTTTTTTAGTGATCAATATCTAACGCTTGCATTTAATATTGCAAAAAAATTCCCAAATGTAAACTTCTACTGCTACACAAAACTTGCAGATGTAATGCTTTCTAAGAAACCGAATAACTTTATTTCAAACTGGTCTGAAGGTGCATCAGGTGATCAAAATGTTATAATTAAAAAGTTTGAAGCTAAATTTGGCAAACTAAAAAGATCGATTGTTGTACCATCATCGATGTTTGACAAGTACACAGAATATAAAACTTATCCTGATCCAGAAAAACCAAAGAAGAAAATCAAAGAACTTGCATGGCATTCTGATGCTGCATTAAGCTCATTTAAACGCGATCTTGTTTTAAATTTTAATGTGCCCAAGGACTCGATAATCACATACAAAGAGTTAGTTAATACTCCGAGAGGAAATCAACCTAAATGGAACATTATTGTCCGACCAGGCGACGGTGATTCAGGTGCAAATAGAAACGATGTCGACGGCGTATTCTTGTTGTTTCATTAAGATATGAAGAAAACTTATCGTACTATTTTTATCAGTGATATCCATTTAGGTACACGAGATTGTAAAGCGGAACAACTCTTAGACTTTTTAAAACATAACACATGCGAAACACTATATCTAGTAGGTGATATAATCGACGGATGGAAAGTACAACAAAATAAACTAAGATGGAAACAAAGTCATACTAACGTTATTCGACGATTTTTAAAGATAGCAAAACAAAAAACTACAGTTATCTATATAGCAGGTAATCATGATGAGTTTTTAAGGCCTATGCTGCGATTAGGAATATCATTCGGTAAAATATCGATTGTTAATCAGTGCGAGCATGTTGGTGTAAATGGAAAACGTTACCTAGTAACACACGGTGACTTGTTCGACGGAATAACTAGACTAGCACCGTGGTTAGGATTTTTAGGTGATAAGGGCTATGACCTAATTTTAGCAGTTAATAATAAATTTAATTGGATACGTCACAAGTTAGGATTCGGGTACTGGAGTTTAAGTAAATACCTAAAACATAAAGTTAAGAAGGCTGTAGATTTTATCTTTCAGTTTGAAATTAACTTGACTGACTACTGTAAAAAAAGAAACTATGATGGTGTAATATGCGGACATATACATCACGCAGAGATTAAAGAAATTAATGGTGTAACATACATGAATGACGGAGATTGGGTAGAATCAATGTCAGCATTAGTAGAACATCATAATGGTGATTGGGAAATCGTATACTGGACTAAGGAGTTAGAACATGTGGACATTAATAATGCTAGTAGTTAACATACACGATCCAACAGACGTACCTGGAAGAATGAAGTTATTCTTTCCTACAGAACAAGAGTGTGTGCATGTAGCATCATCACTAACATATACAGTAAAATTTGATTGGTTTAAGGTGACAACAGAATGCATAAAATCTTAATAGTATCCGACAACTTGTTTGATCAAGTTAACGGCGTAGTGACTACGTTCACTAATATAAAAAAACAAGCAGAATTACATGGCTATGACATAGACATTATAAATCCAAGTCATTTTAAATATATAGATGCTCCGAGATATCCGGAAGTAAAACTTAGTCGTACATCTGGTATTAACAAAATGATCGATACCATCAATCCAGATTATATTCATATCTGCACAGAAGGCCCGATTGGATTAGCAGCTCGTGGATATTGTCGCAAACGTAAGTTTAACTATAATACGTCCTATCACACGCGGTTCCCTGAATTTGTAAAAAAGATCTACGGAATACCAAAATGGATTACATACGCATACGTGCGTTGGTTTCATAAAGATTCAACTGTAGTATTAACTACAACGACTACAATGGTTGAAGAACTTAAAGAACATAAGTTTAGACCAAATGTTATACCATGGACACGCGGGGTTGATAGAGATGTGCTACAACCAACTGCACACAAAGCAGATTCAGACAAAACTGTTTTGCTATATGTAGGCAGAGTGTCTAAAGAAAAATCATTAGATGATCTATGTGTATTATCTAAAAACGAAAAGTATCATGTGCAAATTGTAGGAGATGGTCCTTATCGTAAACGATTAGAAAAGAAATATCCATTAGTAGAATTTGTAGGATACAAGTCAGGATCAGAGTTAGCTGATTATTATGTTAATGCTGATGTATTTGTTTTTCCAAGTGCAGCTGATACGTTTGGTATTGTAATAATTGAAGCAATGTCATTAGGTTGTCCAGTTGCTGCATATCCAGTGCCAGGTCCTATTGATATTATAGAACAAGGTCGTAATGGTATTATGGATACTAACTTAGAAACAGCAATTGAAGAATGTTTAAAACTTGATAGACACCGTGTATATATAAGTTCTTTTAGATGGACTTGGGAAAATTGCTGGGAAATATTTAAAGACAATCTAATAAGCATAAAACCTCATTAACACTTCTGTAATCTGGTATTTACTAAATACCGGTGTACTAGATAGTACACAAACTTTAACCCGGGGGGATTTATGAGATTAGAAGACTTGGCAGCAAGATTAGTTTTAGTAGAAGCTAAATTATCAACATTAACTGGAACAGCAGTTAGTTTAGAAAATGCCACAAGCATTGAAGAATTAGATGCAAGATTATCAATTGTCGAAGTACAAGTTGATCAACTAATTGTTGAAAAAACTCAAAGTCACGTTGATGAAATTATAGCATTACCAATTAACGAAGTATCGGTTGAAGTAGAAGATGTAGTTGCATTGTCTGCAAGCGTTAATGTTCCGGAAGCTGCATCAATTGTTGAAGATGTAGTGTTAGCACAAATCGAAGCACCTGAAATTGAACATCCAGAAGTTGCAGCAGTAGTTGCAGCAGCAGTAACTGCGGTTCTTACAGCTGACCCAGAAGTAGTAACAGACCCAGAAGCAATCACTGCTGCAATTAATGCAGCCGTTGCAGAAGTAGCTGTACCTTCGGAAGAAGTACATGAAGAAGCAGCAGCAGCAGTTGCTCAAATTATTGCAGCAGCAATCGGTGATGAAGTGTCTGATGAAGTAAAACAACAAGTCTTTGACGCAGTTACTACACCAGCAGATCCAGAATTAGATGTGATTGAAGAACGTTTAGTAGTTGCAGAAGCAAAGGTTGATAGTTTATTGGGAAAGTAGTAACCTCAATCCAAAGTTGGATTGGCTGGTTATTCAAACGTTAGAATAGAAAAAGACCATGTTTGGTCTTTTTCTTTGAACACTAAATAATATATGATTAAGAAAATTCTTTTAAGCCCATGGACTGCTCTATTGACTATTGTGTTAGTAGCGGGCATACGTATAGCAGATCCGTCATTTGTAGAAAGTATGCGACTAAGATACTTTGATACACTGATTACAAGTAAACCAGTACAAGACTCATCAGTAGTAACTGTAAACATAGATGATGCTGCATTAGAGCAGTATGGACAATTTCCATTCTCACGTGATATCTATGCACAACTAATCGAAGACTTATATGCTAGGGGTGCAGGATTAGTAGTGTTTAATATCTTTATGCCTGATGCAGATAGGTTTAAAAAAGATACAGACTTAGCTAACGTTATTTCAATTTCTCCAATCGTGCTACCACAGACAGCAACTAATGAACCTGTAAAATCAGAAACTATTGCATTCCGCCCAGGTGTTAGTGTAATAGGAAATGAAGATCAACCATTTACTGTAAATTATGAAAACATACAAGCAAACACTAAACAAATTAATGATGTTACTGCAGGTGCTGGTATTGTTAACACTTTCCCAGAACTCGATGGCGTTGTACGAAGAATGCCAATGGTTGTATCATCAAAAGGAAAATTATACCCGTCACTTGGACTTGACACTTTACGAGTCGCAAGCGGAGACCCAAGTTTCCAAGTTAAAATCTCAGAGCTTGGAGTCGAAGCTGTCAGAATCCCTAAATTTGGAAAAATTGCGACAGACCCGTACAGTAGAATTTGGATTGACTGGTCACATAAGCCCGCAAGCTATTCAATCACTAGTCTTCCAGAGTCCTTCGAGGGACGAATCGTTATTGTTGGTCTTACCGCAAGAGGACTCAACAACCCAGTGGCAACAGCTACAGGGGAACGGTTTCCTCATGAACTTCAAGGTGCGGTATTAGATACACTAGTATCAAGTACTAATATCGTTAGACCGGATTATGCAGACGGTGCAGAACTACTAGCATTTATTGTATTAGCAATAGGTTCTATATATTTAACAAGGTGGCGTTATGGATTTATTCCTATTATTGTGTTTATTGCCGGTATTCCTTATGCTAGCAACTATTCTTTTTTCAACTATAACTTACTTTTTGATGCAACTTTTGTTGTTGGGGGTTTTGTTCTGGTTTATGCTCATGCGTACACTGTAAAGTTTGTGTCGGAACTAACACAAAAGTTGCAAATCAAAAAACAATTTGGTACTTACCTAAGTCCTGCACTAGTCGAAAAACTTCAAAAAAATCCAGAATTACTGACCTTAGGCGGAGAAAGTAGAGAGCTTAGTATTATGTTTACCGACGTTCGCGGATTCACAAGTATCAGCGAACACTACGGAAAAGATGTTCAAGGTCTTACAAAGATTATGAACAGATACATGACTGCAATGACTGCTGAAATTATCAAGAACGAAGGAACGTTAGACAAGTACATCGGCGATGCACAAATGGCGTTTTGGAACGCTCCTCTTGATGATGCAAATCATGCTAAGAATGCAGTAAGAACAGCATTACAAATGCTTGAAAATTTAAAGGAGTTCAACAATGAAGTCGAAAAAGAAGGAGTGCCTGCCTTTGGTATGGGTCTTGGTATTAACACCGACACTGTTGTGGTGGGAAACATGGGTAGCGATCAGCGTTTTGATTATACTTGTCTTGGTGACGGCGTCAATCTCGCTTCACGGCTTGAAGGGCAATCTAAACCATACGGGGTTAAAATCGTGGTGGGTGAGAAAACTGCAGAATACGTCAGAGACGAATACTTTACCTTAGAGCTTGACAAACTCGCAGTTAAAGGTAAAAAAGAAGGCGTGTATATTTTTACAATTTTATCTAAGCACTACAACCTTGGATTAGTCAACGATCACAATTTCATGTTATCATCTTATCGTAAAAAACAATGGAATAAGTCTATATTATGCGCAGGATCATTAATAGGAAAATTTGATGGACAAATGGATCACTATTATGAAGCAATGATAGCACGTATGGAAGAATATAAACAATCAAATAACTTACCTAAAGATTGGGACGGAACGTTTGTTGCAACAACAAAGTAATTAAGGATGCCTCAGTTCTTAACCTATGGTAGCGAATCATAGTTTAACAGTTGAGGCGCACTGTTGACGCCTTATAGCCACAGCGTGGCGGTCCTAAGGGGTTCTTGTGAATTTCTCTAAATTTTCAATATAATTATCAATTGAATGATTAACATAAAAATTAATCTTTCCTTTTTTGATACCTACTAAAAATCCTCGAAATCTATCTTTTGTGATCTGCCATGCAGTCATATTTCTCACATCACCATAGTGATTCATATAATGCAATGTTCCGTGATGTTTGTAAGGCCAAATTGGATTACGTGTCACTACATCTGCATTATTCACCCATCTGTGATGAACTAACTCTACACTATTTATCAATTTCTTGTAAGCATTGTTACCAACTTTTGGACTACCATAAGTAAACAACGCAACAGGATTAGGCATTGTATCTAAACGCTTACAGCGCACTGCAATCAAAGTTGCCATTGCTGCACCTAGGCTGTGTCCTGTCAAGTAGATGTCTTTTTTCTTTCCATACTTTGCTAAACACTGTTCTATGCTTTCCCATAGATTATCAACACTTTGCTTAAAACCATGGTGTACTTTACCCGAGCCCGAACTGCTCGGCACTAGCGCAAATCTAATATCTGCAACAATATCTGATAATTCCGTAGGTTGCGTACCACGGCACACTATAATTACATCATTACTGTCATATACACAATATGCTTGACTGCCGTTACGATCAAAAAATACAGATTTAAATCCGAGTTCGGCAAACTTTGGTTTCGATTCTTTTGGATCAAGGTATGCAATCTTACTTAGCACTGCAAATATCAAACTTTGTTCTGCAAATGGTAGATCATTAATCATAATAACTTCCTTGTTAATTTAATTTAAAAATCGGCGTCCGTGAGTCCTGCGGCCTTCATTGCAGCTTTTGCTAGTCCAATCGTAAGAGCTTTTGATCCTCTAGGGACTGCAATATGATGCGATTTATCTGGTGCATGGAATTTTGTATGTTCACCACCTTCATGCGCACGGTAGCCTTTTTTTAATAATACTCTTCTTAATTCTTTGTTCGAAGGGATCCAAGTTTCGTCTAATTCAATCCCTTCAAGCAATTCACTTATTTTCATTTAACCTTCTCCTGCCGATGCAGTATTATCATCTTCGGATTTTTCTTTCTTTTTTCGAGGTTGTGTAACTTTTGGATCATCCATGCGTACAGCTTTATCAAACTGCTTAGATGCTTCACGTTCAACCTTAACTTGTTCAAGTACTCGATCACTTTCGATAATTTTACCACGTAAATGTAGTACTGTATTTACTTTTTGTGTCAATCGAATAAGATCATTATCTAACATACGAATACGATCAATGAGTGCAATTAATACAGTGTTAGCTTCACCTAAAACTGGTTTAACTTCTTTAGTAGACCATTCCCACACGTATTTTATAATTAGTCCCATTCCGACTGCCATAACAATAGGAAAACCGTACTTATTTACAACTCCAGCTAATTCACCAAGATCCATTACTCTTTCCTTTTACAGTTATCAAAGTGATATCTATTCATATTGTGGCCTTGTTTTCCTTTACATCCACAATGAGGACATTCTACTATAGGTTTATTAGCCCAAGATGCAGATATTTTGTCCTTTACTTCTTTTGTACTTAATGCAGCAACTACTGCATTCTTATGTTCGTCAGTTTTTTTACGACCTTTTAATGCAGTTGCATAAGTATTGCCGATCATATCCGGTCTTTCATTTCCGGTATTAGCTGCAGAAATCTTTTGTTTAGTTTCTTCTGCACACGGTCTACCTTTTAATACAGACGCATGCGTGTTTCCTATTGCCCACGGTGCAGGTCGTCCTTTAAGAGCATTTGAAATTTTTTGTTTATGATCTTCACTTTTTGGAGAGTGCAGAATTTCGTTAATTATGTCTTCTCCAGATACTATCTTCGCTAATCCTAACCATGCTCGTTTATCTTGAATACGACCATATTGCTCATATAGCAAACGGTGTGCTTCTGCATGTTCTTCTACTGTAAGTTCTATTAAATTAGACGGATCATCAGTTCCGCCAGCATGTTTTGGTATAATATGATGTTTATGTTTCATACTACTATTTATCAGATAAGTTTGTAAATGGATTATTTATTGTCGTTCTCTGCCCCAGGAGTATATTTTTTAATTACTTTAACTTTTTTTAACATCGGACGGCTGCCATCAATAGTGCGATCTAATCTAAAGTAATCACCATCTTTCCATCCTAAACTATCAAGATCAATTTCTTCATCTAAGATCATTCCAAATTCAAATAACTGCCATACATAATCTAAATAGTGCATACTAACTCCTTTCAGTCCCGACGGGCATCATTTTTCCCATCAGCACGCGAAATACGTTCTACATCTGGTTTTAACCCTAATGCATTAGACACAATAGTATCGATGCGTATAACATCGTGATTCATTGTTTTAACGCGGTTATCAAGAGCTATAATAATGCCCGCCATTCCTTTAATACTTCCTAGTACTCCACCTAACAATAACTTAATAGTCAGATATACAAAATACCCGCCGGCAAATGCTACTGCTATAGGAAATCCCAACTCACCTATAAGTTTAAAAACTTCATGCATCGTTTCGCTCCCGATCAAAACTATATTTATCGTTATCTGTGTGTATAAATAAACGACATACACAAAATAACAGTTGACATAAGCAGTAACTAGTGTATAATATAAACACAGTCGGAGATAATATGAATTACACAGAAACGCTAAAAATTACCAAATATATATTTGTAGTGTATGTTTTATATAAATTAGCATTAGAAGCTTAGTGTGTACGGTCTAATATATTAATAATAAGCACATTAGATTAGTGTGTTTATTATTGTTGTAATTCCTTTGAAGTGAAGGCATCAAACACTGGGGTTCGAAACCCCACATCTCCACCATAAAACACATTACCTATTAGTAGCGGCGTCCCTGTGGAGCTAATAGGAATCTTGCAAGTTAGTGTGTTTTATAATGGGGATGAATTGGATTCGACTTGGTGAGATAATGGAGACGGCAACAGGTGAGGTGACTGTCCTAAACAGCGCAAAACTTATAGACGCAAAAGCATCTAAATTCGAGTATTTCCAAGTTCCTTCATCTTTAGCTATCGCAGCTAATGACGAAGCTGAAATGGCAATGGCAGCTTAAGAAACTGCAACTCCGGGGCCTGTATGCGCCTTGTTATCAAACATACAATTGAAAGCTGCCTACGGGCAGCTTTTTTTACATCAACTAACATTAAGGAATGTTATGGCCAATCAATATTGTAAAATGTTATCAAACAGCTACCGGTTTATGGCAAAATACGGATCATTTCAATATCAACCGTGTTGTTGGGTGCCATATACATCTCCGGTAATTTCTAAACAACATTTAAAAAAAGTACAGTCAGAAATGACTGAAAAGATATTAGACAATAAAGAAACTGCGTGCAAAGAATGCAATTTACGTGATCAAACAAATTTTAGAGTATCAGGCAGACAGCGTGCAAACGAATTAGTGCCCGATGATGCAATCGACGGTGATGCATATATTTTAGAAATACAATTAGACACAGAATGCAATGCAGCTTGTTCGATCTGCGGTCCGCATTTTAGTAGCTTGTGGCGCAAGCAGCTAGATACAAATAATAAAGATCATCATACAGTAAATCATTTATACGAAAAATTGCCCGATCTTGTTAGTTTCGAAAAACTTACTAAAATTTATTTTGCAGGCGGAGAGCCATTACTAAACGAGTTGCACTTAGATATATTAAAGTTAGTACCTCATCCAGAAAATATAGAATTAATTTATAGCTCAAACGGTAGTGTAATTCCTAGTTTAGAAGTTTTTGACATGTGGTCAAAATTTCAAAAAGTTATTATACATTTTAGCATTGATGATATTGAAGATAGATTTACATATACTCGATGGCCATTAAAATGGCGAAGAATAAATCAAGTGCTAGCCGAATTTAAATTAATAGCACCAAATGTTAAACGTATTGTTCATTGTACATTAACTCCGATGAATATTTGGTATCTTCCTGAATTAGACGCGTGGATAAATGAAACCAATGTAATAGACGATGCTGTATATAGTCCATGTTATGGAAATTTAGGATTAGAACTCACACCACTGGCATTAAGACAGGATTTAACAAATAGATTGCCAAAAGATCATGCAGCATTAAAACTTATAAATGCATACACATTATCAGAAGATATTCAACCTATGTTAAACTATCTAGATTCAGTAGATAAAATTAGAAATTCATCATGGAGAGAAATTTTCCCAGATATAGTACATTATTTTAAATAACAATTATGAATATTAGTTCAGCTCCTATAGAATGTTTACAAAAAGACGACACTGTTTATATTAGGAATTTAAAATGCGCTAGTACGTTTTTTTACGAAAATTTTAAAAAAGCAGGATGGCAGCCAATTGAGTTTATATCTATTGATTGGCAAAAATGTCATGTGTTCGGACATATATTAGATCCAATAGTAAGACGACATAAAGGTATTGCAGAATATATTAAGATGTGCGACCTAGAAGATGAGTACATTAACAATAAAAAATTGCAAAAATTAATCAAAGCATGCCCTTACTTAGATAGACATAGTATTCCATATCATATCCTGTTTAACGATAAACTTTATGCCATCGATTGGATACCAATATCAAATATCACTGAAAAAAATGTTAAATTAACTGAAAAACTGTTAGCCTATAAAAATATTAAAATACCAAATTGGGACTATAAGTTTAGCCATGCAAGTGATAGAAGAATTGAAAATATAGTAGCAGCAACCTTTAAATTTTATAATGCTAAAGATTATGAAGAATTTGCATGGAAAGATTGGTATCGTTCAAGATATGTCAAAGGGTGGCCAGAATTTACAAAATTTGAACTACTTCCTGATTCAGTTAAACGAGAACTCGAAGTAATGCACTCAAATGAATTTTTTAAAGTAGTAAACGGCCAAATACAGTTTAGTATTACTACAGTTCCATCGGATCTAATAAGTAAAGAAGAGTATGATTTATGGGCGCCCGATATTAATTTATACAATGCAGTATCGCGCGATTTTAATCCATCAGGAAACATGTGGCAAGAAATATCATGGTTAAAATATAATGGATGATTCGATTGCAATTCTAATCGATTGTTGGGAATCAACTGCAGTAGAGAACAAGCAACGAAATGCCAATATTTTAGATTTTATTAATCAATCCTCATTTATTAAAACAGTAGTACTTGCATCATATCATACGTATCCGGAATATAACACTGATATAGTGTGGTATAAAAATCATGCAGAACTATTTAATTCTCACAATACGCCAAGAAAAATACAACATCTTAACTTAGTGTACTCACATCATCCAACTACTCCATTTTTCTTAGGAAAAAGGCTGCCATTAAATAAAACAGAGTCGAGTATTTTAAATTTTGTAAATTCTAAAAAATTTCAAATTGCAATGCATTGGACATGGGAATTAGAATATTACCTAACATTAAATCCTAATATAAAAAATGTATTTTTATTAGGAGGGTCGTGGAGTGCATGCGTAACTGATCGACCTTTAGGATTGTTAACTTTATTAGAAATAGAAAATATTAATATTTTAACACAAATATTATGTATATCAGATCTAACTAAGTCGTTGCAGTTACCTTTACAGGAACCATGGAAATTAAAACACAACAACATATATTATTATGAAACTAATATTTAAACGACCACCAGGTGATAATTTTTCGTTTCGATTATGGTTTTCATTAACAAGCCAAATACAAACACCGCATGATGCTATTTATATTTGGGCTACTACACTTGGTCCAGAATATACATATTCTTCAATACAAGACGGTAAAACCATAATTGAAAATTCTGCAGATTTTAGAAAAATGCTAATCGATGCAATACACGAACCTACTATTTTAATAGGTATTAAAGATCATTTAACTCCAGGGGATTTTAACCCGTGGCAATGTTCAATTCCAATAATAGCTCAAAATTTAAAAAACCTAATAGAATATTTCCACAGTAAAAATTTTGTATTGTTTACTAGTTTAGAAAATTTAGAATCATACATTCAGTTGCCTAATCTTTCAATAATTCCATGGGGTGGTGACATAACAAATCATCAAAAAGAATATGCGCAGTTAATCCCGGTAATAGATAAAAATTTTAATAGCCAAACTACTTTTCTTAGTTTAAATAGGCATCAGCGTACACATAGAGCAATGCTGTTAGCATTGCTTTATAAACTTAATTTGCAAAATTTTGGGCTAATTTCGTGCATGTTTAAAGATCAAGTTTTAGATTTGTTTGAGTATACACAATGGAAAACAAAAAAACAGCAGATGTTTGAAGAAGGGTTTACTCAGTTTAAAGATCAACAGCTAAGTATTGCCGATGAATACGAAATTTACATCGGTGGAAATAATGACAATGCCTATAATTTTAAAAACAAGCTAACAACTTATTACCAAACTACGTTTGTAGAAATAATCACTGAAACAAGTTATACCGAATCTTGTTTTAACTTAACCGAAAAAACACTGAATAGTATTTACGGTTGCTGTTTTCCTATATTGTTGTGTAGTACCGGTACGGTTGCATTTCTACGTGATATCGGTATGGACATGTTCGATGACATAGTTGATCACAGTTATGATCAAATAGCAGATCCTACAGAACGAATGTATCGTGCAATTACAGATAATATCGAACTATTAACTAATATTCAGCAAACCAAAAATCTATGGAAGGGAAATGAACAACGATTTATTAAAAATGTCAATTTTGCTAGAACTAGACTATTTGAGTTTTACAGCAACAGAGCTAAATCTATATTTGATAAGGTAACTAATGATGAATGATTCTATCGCTATTCTAATTGATTGCTGGGAGCGGAAAAAAAGTAACCTTAATTTAAATATTTTAGATTTTATAAATAATTCCCCATTTATAAAAACGATAATACTTGCATCGTATAATGGTAGAATTGAGCCTCGCAATCTATGGTATCAAAATTATGAAGATCTATTTAACAGCGCAGATACTCCGGCAGAAATAACTAATTTATATCGCCAATATAACACATTATTTTATCGAACAGAAAATGCATTGCCTCACCAAACAGATCCCGGAATTCTAAATTTCGTTAATAAAGATAAGTTTCAAATTGCAATGCACAGAAAATGGGAACTAGAATATTATCTCGAGCTGCACCCTAATCAAAAAAATATATTCGTGTTCGGTGGGGCGTGGAGTATTTGTGTGCAAGAAAGACCGTTAGGAATATTGAATTTATTAAATATAGAAAATATTAATATTTTTACAAAAACATCGTGTATTATCGATTTAATAACACCGATACCAGATCCGATACCGTTACCTTGGACATTGATCGACAGCGATATCTATCAATTAACCAAACACATTGACATTTAACAAGATTAGTCGTATACTGTACACACTTTCAATAACACCTAGGCACAATAAATATGGCATACTTTTTAAAATCAGGAAACACCTTTAAAGTTAGTTCAAAAGAAGCGTTAGACTTGCACGAAAGCTTACCAGTGGGCAACTATCTCGTACAAGTTGATCAGTTTGGTAATTTTTACCTAGAGCATCTTGAGTCATTTAAAATCGACATCAAACTCTACGGTAATACTATTAAACATTCAAATCGAATTTTACGCACGTTCGCTGATCGACCTAACACTACTGGCGTAATGCTAACCGGTGAAAAAGGTTCAGGAAAAACACTGCTGTCTCGTCGCATTTCGATTGAAGGTGCAGAGCAAGGTATTCCTACTATTATTGTTAATTCACCTTTCTGTGGTGATAATTTTAAAAGCTTTATTCATACCATTGACCAACCATGCATCATGTTGTTTGATGAATTTGAAAAAGTATACGACAGCGAACAACAAGAACAAATTTTAACATTGCTAGATGGCGTCTTTCCAAGTAAGAAATTATTTGTAATTACTTGTAATGATAAATGGCGAATTGACCAACACATGCGTAACCGTCCAGGTCGCATTTTTTACATGATCGAGTTTGAAGGACTTGATGTAGAGTTTATTAATGAATACTGTCTTGATAACTTAGACGAGAAAAAATACATTAATCAAATTTGCAAAATTAGCAGATTGTTTTTTCAATTTAATTTTGATATGTTAAAAGCACTTGTCGAAGAAATGAATCGTTATCATGAAAGTCCACAAGAATCACTAGCAATGCTTAATGCAAAACCTGAGTTCGACTGCCGCGATTCAAAGTTTAACGTTACATTGCAAATTGACGGTGTAGAAGTTACCAAAGAAAATCTTGATCGAGGTGGTGCATGGCACGGTAATCCATTAACTGGTCATGTCGGTATCGAATACCAATCATTTAAAGAAGATCCCGAAGGTGATTGGATTTACGCAAGATTTGCACAAGCTGATTTAAAACAACTTGACAGCGATACTGGTAAATTTGTATTCGTCAACGAAGAAAATGAAATTGCTACCTTACTTCGAGAAAAACCAAAAGCAGCAACATATTACGATTTATTGTAGTTTAAAATTAACAACAAGTACGAAAGGCCGCAAGGCCTTTCCTGCTGACAAACAGTAAGACATAAGGTTTGCAGGCCGGTTATAATTCTGCAGGGTAAGTTTCTGACGTGTAAACCGATGCCCAATTCTTCTTTTCTTACAGAGGACCTTTAAACACTACCCTTAATTGGATGCCGAAACGAGAGCCCCGGGCTACTAACGTTTGTTTAATTGTATATGGTTGCAAAATGATTCTAAAAAAACGTTGTATGAACACATAGATACGAGGTGTTCTTAAAAATCGCTGCAGGTACTGGTAAGGGCAGAGCCAAACAACGGAATCAACTCAAATACCTGCTATCAAAAAAAGCGAAGCCAACTCACATAAAAACCTTGCTTTATGATACCTAAAAGTGGTATCATATTGGCTCTACAATCTACATAAATTAAATAAGTTGCTTCGCAACAATCAATAAATAAAATTAAACATAAGGAGTGAATATGAGTGCTAACGAATATGAACGTATTATGTTTAGGCTTTAGCCTTATATTACAGGAACAATATGATTAACATCACTAAATGGCCAGTTATAATAGTTGCAAATTATCGAACAGGCTCGACTGTATTTGCACAGCATCTTGCTAAAATAAACAATGTACCTGTGTATCTTGAGCCATGGCAACATATAAATGCACAAACATCAGAGTTTGACGAACATATACATTGGCTAAAGAAAGATTTTTACGATCATTATAAAAGCGGCAACACAATGTATGTGTTAAAAGTAATGCCTGATCAAATTCATAAAGGCACGCCATATGAAAAAATATTAGCATCAGACAGTTTCAAAATTAAATTACATAGAGAAAATGAAATTGACAACATTATCAGTCAGTACATTAGTAACATGCGTCAAAAATGGGTAACAGAGAAAAATGAGCCGTATTACAGATACACATTGCCGATTGATTACAATGTATTATTAGCAGCAATAACTAGTGTAACTCGAGGAAATTTTTATTTAAACAATTTAAATTATGAGTTTGACCAAGATTTATCCTATGAATCACTTGGTGAAATTAAATCATCTATTTTTGAAAAAACTCGACCACCTGAGAATATCAACGAAATTAGAGCTGCAGTTGTTACTATGTTTAATAACTTATTCTAAAACCTAATCGTTTTTAGCCAGTTTCAATAATAGTTTTTGTAATTTAACTAAATAAATTACAAGTTAACTATAATTAAAAAAAGGTTGACACAGCGATAAATAGATTATACAATACATGCAACGTTAAAGATAACGTTAAACATATAAGGACACAGATACTAATGACTTTTACTACAACATCATTTAAGCATATTAATGTACAGGGCTATCAATTCGGCGCGATGCCGGCTTGCTGGCCGATTAATAGTAATGATCGTCAAGTAGAGTCAGCAAGAGGGGTCCAAAGTTAGTCTGTAGCAACAACACACATTAACTTTAAAACCCCGGAACTTAACAAACTCCGGGGTTTTTTGTTTTAAAAGATTTAAAAATAGGTTGACAAAGTAGTTAAGTTAATCTATAATGTGCAACAAGTGTTAAGTACACCCGGTACAAGAACGCACTTTAAGCAGTTCTAGTTAGTAGGGGGGTTCTGGAGATGAATAATCAATAGACAAGTTAGCGAAGTGCTAACAATATTAAAATACATTTTCTTAGCTAGAAGCAGTGAATGTGTGTTCTAATATTAAAACATACTTACTTATATTTTAACGGCTTACAACGCACGGGCGTATAAGGTTTGAAGTGTGTTTCAATATTAGCTTTTTAGATTAAAATAACGGATGAGATGCTCTAATGGTAGGGCAAGCGGCTGTAACCCGCCCGTCTCTGACAAGTAGGTTCGATTCCTACCTCATCCACCAATATTAATAGTACTATAGGATAATGGTAATCCAGCACTTTCATACGGTGTAAGATATTAGTTCAAATCTAATTAGTACTACCAATTATACTGCGAGTATAGTTTAGTGGTAAAATTAGTGCTTGCCAAGCATTAGTCACGAGTTCGACTCTCGTTACTCGCTCCATTTTGGTTCTATCGTTCATCGGTAAGGACACTGCTCTGTCACAGCAGAAAGACGGGTTCGATTCCCGTTAGGACCGCCAATACAATAAGGATAACATGAAATACATTATTGAAGGTTATAGAGAAAAAGGCAGCACTCGTAAAAAGTTGTTGACTTTTGGACTTACACCAAATACAATGATTGAAGTTATTCGAAAAGCACCATTAGGTGATCCACTAGAAGTTAAAGTACGTGGATATAGCTTGACAATTAGGCAAGCTGAATTAGATATATTAATACTACAACCTATGTGTAGTAGTTGTAGTACAAAAACATGTTCATAACGAACTACAAGTTTTAGGATACATTCAGCAAATAAAAAACTTTTCTTTGGATGAAAACAAAACGTATCCTGTATTTTTATTATTCCTAGATGGGCGCAAGGTGTGCCAGCTGACTGTTAATCAGTTTATCAGGTAGGTTCGATTCCTACTCTAGGAGCCAATTTATTGGGGACTTAGTTAAGTGGTATAACAACGCCCTTGCAAGGCGTTATCAGGAGTTCGACTCTCCTAGTCTCCACAATTTTTACATTCCTATAGATAAGCGGTTATATCATTGCCCTTTCAAGGCAACATCACGGGTTCGAATCCCGTTGGGAATACCATTACGCCTTGATAGCTCAGTAGGTAGAGCGGAGGATTGAAAATCCTTGTGTCACTGGTTCGATTCCGGTTCGAGGCACCATGTTTATTCTTGTCGTAGCATAACGGTAGTGTGCGGGTCTGCAAAACCTTGAGGTGTCGGTTCAACTCCGATCGATAAGTCCAATAACGCCTTGTTAGCTCAGTTGGGAGAGCGCGGCCCTTACAAGGCTGATGTCGGCGGTTCGAACCCGTCACAAGGTACCATATACTAATTGATTTTTAATTACTGTTGCCCAATGCACTGCGTTTAATTCAGTAATTCTAAAATCGTATTTTTCAGGTGGGACAAACATGCGGTTAGTATCTTCGAATCTTCCGGCTTCTATAGTATCCATCCAAATTATAAAATCTGCTGCAAACACTTTGCGCATGCTTACTAACGGTGCAACAAAATCGCAGATTGCAAAATCCTTGTTACTTAAACATGCAAGGTTAGACATTCGTAGACTTTGATTAAATCGACCTTGTTCGCTAAAATCCCAATCATTAAATTGGGCACGGATATTGTCGGCGTTAAACCAATCAACAGTTGCAAATGATTCTAGTTCAAGTTTTAGCTGTTTAGCTAATTCAGTTTTACCTGATCCAGGTAAGCCCATTATTAAAATTTTTATTGACATGCTGTATTTATGAGTGTATACTATCTACTAACAAATAGGAAACAAAATTATGTACAAGAAAAACAAGCGTAACAAAACTAAAGAAGGCAAGAAATTTGGGATTGAAGCTTTAAGGTGAAGCAACGAACTTTTAATTCGTAGAAGAGGGGTCAGTACCCTCTTGTCCTACCAAATTTTATATTAAAACATTTTTAACAATGTGTTTTACTATAAATTTTTAACTCTCATTAGCACAGTCTGGTAGTGCGATCCGTTTGGGGCGGATAGGTCGGCGGTTCGAATCCGTCATGAGAGACCAAATTATTGTTCCTTGGTGTAATGGTAACACAACGCACTTTGACTGCGTCATTACAGGTTCGAGTCCTGTAGGAACTGCCAAATTTTTACAATTTTAAATATGTCGTTAGTGTAATGGTAACATCCGGGCCTCCAAAACCTTGAGATTGCAGTTCAAATCTGCAGCGACATGCCAAATAACACGGCCTTGCATGTGTAACATAGTTCGCTGGTAAGGTTTTTTAATATCTTAGTAAATTGTCGCTATCGTCTAGTGGTAAGGACACAAGATTTTCATTCTTGTAACCGGAGTTCAATTCTCCGTAGCGACGCCAAATGTTGTGGTAGTAAGCGTGCTCCACGTTAAAAAAGAAAACGCTAAACTGAATTAACTAGGACAATGCATGAATAACATTTCATCAATACAAGCAGCAATTCCAATTTACCAAAAGTATATTGTAGATTTAGAATACGACACATCTTGTGCAAATCAATCTGCAGTTGACAACAAAACTTATCATATTGAACAAGTTGGAAGGAAAGTTCACAACGATGGTCTTGTAACAGATCCTTATTGGATTAATGGCGTTAATTTTCATGCTTCATACAGTAGACACAATTATCATTATCACTTAACATAAAGGCTAAAATGAGAGCTTACTTTTTTACAAACATGTACCTAAGTTCAATACAACATGGTATACAGTCGTTACACTGCTTGCAGGAAATGAACAACAAATACACAGGAAATGACAGTCAGTCTACTGCATTAGCAGTCTGGGCATCAGAATATAAAACTGCGATTGTATTAAACGGCGGTACTAGTGATCAAGTAAGTAGCATTTTAAAATTGTTCCAGAATTCTGCTAACACGTTTGCCTGGGGTTACTTTAGAGAACCATCAATGGAAAATATGTTAACCTGTGTTGGTATAATTGTACCTGATACAATGTACACTTATGATAGAAACGATTATGGCACTATTGAAAATGAAATAGCAACATTGCTTAGAACCAAACGTTTTACAAAATAATAATGCCCGTGTAGCTCAAAGGTAGAGCACTCGACTGATAATCGAAAGACGATGGTTCGATACCATCTTCGGGTACCAAACTACTTGACAATCTACTTTGTTTAGTATACACTAAAACACTAAACTTTAAAAGGAAACAATATGACAGAAAGTAATTTTAAAATGGTAGATGATAGAGTTGCAGTTAAGCGTAAAAACACTTCTGAAAAAACCGAAGGTGGTATTTTAATAGCAGGCGCTATTAAATCAAAAACCAACGAAGGCACAGTAGTTGCAGTCGGACCTGGTAAAAAATACAATGATATTGTTCGTCCGTTAGATGTTAGCGTAGGCGATCAAATTATGTTTGAAAAAACTGCAGGTATTGAAGTTACTATAGACGGTGAAAACTTTACAATTTTAAAAGAAGCTGAAATTTTACTAATTATAGAATAAATTATGAGCGAACCTAAACAAGTTATTGTAGTACGCAAAGACCTTAACATGCGTAAAGGCAAAATTGCAGCACAAGCAAGCCACGCATCGTTAGGTGCTATTTTAAACTACGGAAGTTACACTAACGAATATCAATACACACTTGACATTCATAATGATGCAGTTCATGAATGGTTAGAAGGCAGATTTACTAAAATTTGTGTTTCGGTTGATAGCGAACAAGAACTACTTGACATTTACAATAGTGCAATGCATAATAATGTAAATGTTAAATTAATTAAAGATGCAGGTTTAACAGAGTTTAACGGCGTTCCTACATTAACTTGTTTAGCAATAGGACCAGATTATCCCGAACGTATTGATCCCATAACCAACCATTTAAAGTTATTATAACAACGCCCCTGTAGTTTAATGGATAGAATACAACGCTACGAACGTTATGATGGAGGTTCGATTCCTTCCAGAGGCACCATTTTTTAACAATAACTATACAAGTAATTCAAAAATGTATAAACTAGAAGATTATAAAAAACGAGTAAACTTTCAAGTTGGCAAATCAATTAAATTAAATGATGACGAAGTAGGTTCGTATATGATGATTTATATGATTGGCAAAAACGTTGGACCATTAGTCGAACACGCAGTTAATGTCTTTAGCGATGGAAAGTTTGATAAACTGTGTGTTGACGTTCTCCAACAACTAGACGTACATTTTGTAATTAAAGCCGGCACAACAAAAAATCGTAAATCAGTTAGGCCTATTGATCCTTATAATATTCGCGGAAAGGAAATATTAAACGAATTAGGAAAATGTTTTCAAGGTGTAACAGATGGTGCCGATAAAGCAACTCGGGTTGCTCATAAGATTTTATCGTCGAATGATTTATACGAGTGTCAAGCAGTAATGGTTGCTCTTAATACACACAACATCACTGATTATACAACAGATATTGAATATGAAATCAATAATTATGTTAAAGATACCTTTGGTATCGAAGTTGCAAATGTTGCAACAACGTTTGCACCTCGCTCGACCACACGATGGGGTGCCAATCAAATATCAATAACATTTTAGTACGCGAATACTAAGAAAATTGAATGCATTCGGCAATTACTACAATTTCTTTTAATGAAACTAAAACGCATTCAGTTAGTATGTACAACGTGTTGCGCAGTCACAAAAGTAGCTGGTAATAGGACTAACAGCTACCTGAAAGGTGTATCACACAGCCTATTATGTGTGTAGATATATCACTGCACTTTTTATTAGGATGACTACAGCAAAAAATGCCGTAATTGGCAGACTGGCCCGCCGAGGGTAACACAAAAGGGTTTGAGTCCCAGTCAATTGTAAAGTATCCTGTTTTTTCAATCTTTTAATTATATAGGCACAGTATGACAGTTACAACGCTAAAAAAATCTGCAAGTACATTTACCTTTGGTGATTACACCATCCAAAATAATGATTGGGGTGCAAAAGATTATCTTAAAAATGGTAAAGATTATACACAAACTGTTTCATACGATAGCGTTACTTCTAAAGTAACAATGAATTGGAATTATCCCAACCAGCAAAGTCCTAATGCAGTCTATGGGTATCCTGAAATATTTTGGGGTGATCAATATCCAAGAGGAGCCGGCACCCGTGCGTATGTCAATCAAATTAAAAATATTAAAAGTCTTATAGTCGAGTTTGATACTGCAATTGCAAGTGATCCTAATAATTTTAACGTTATGGCGGCAGTGTTTATGTCATCAAATAGTAAAATGGAAAACGATAACGGTACAGTTGCAGAATTGTGTATCAATCTGCACAATTTTCCATTTATGAGAGCTGCTAATACTGGCTATAAGTATGAAGATCCCTATTTTAGTGGAACTATCTGGATCAAACCAAATCATACGCCACCTTTTATTATTGTTCAACCAACAGTTGATATGTTTTCAGGATCAATAGATTTTGCCTTAATTTTAAAGCATTTGGTGCAAACTGGCGTTATCAAAGATACTAGTTATATTGCCGGTGTAGAACTTGGCTCAGAACCAGTTCGAGGCAGCGGGTCACTAACAGTTAATAAGTTTGTAGTTACTGCGCAAATTGATCATGCGCCAACCGGTGCTGCAACCATTAAAGGACTTTCAACTTGGGGCACTACCATGGCAATTAACAATACTATTAAAGATGCAGATGGCATAAGTAAATTTAGTTATGCATGGCAAAATGACAAAGGCACTTTGTCAGCAAATCCCACGTACACGTTAACTAATAGTGACATTTCTACTAAAGTTTGGGCAACAGTTAGTTACACTGACAAAAGAGGAAATTTTCATGAAATCAAAAGCAACGTCATTGATGTGACTGTTAGCACAAAGTCATCTACGGTCAATGATTTGCTCACTGGCACAGTTAAAACTGATAAATTAAGTGGATTAGCTGGCAATGACACGTTGATTGGTGGATTAGGTAAAGACAGTTTAACGGGCGGTGTTGGTGCTGATGTTTTTAAATTCAACTCAGTAAACGACAGCTCTACACTGCCAAAGCAAGCCGATACAATTACTGATTTTAAACACGCACAGGGTGATAAAATTGATTTATCTGCTATAGGTGCTTTTACATTTATTGGCACTGCAGCATTTGACACTGATGCAACAGGGCAGCTACGTTTTGATGCAAAAACAAGCACGCTTTATGCTAGCACCAATGCTGACGCTGCACCGGAATTTGCCATTGTACTTAGTGGCGTGAAAACTTTGGTCGCTGATGATTTTATTTTTTAATGTTGCTTGTATAATATAACGATAAATACACATCTTTTAAGCAAAGCTAAAATCCAAGTTTGATTCTTGGTTAGATTTTATAAAATTTGCCCTTGTCGTTTAATGGATAGGACATAGCTCTTCTAAAGCTTCAGTGGGGGTTCGATTCCCTCCGAGGGCACCAACCATGCTGCTTTAACTCAATGGATAGAGTATCAGTCTTCGAAACTGAAAGTTGGGGGTTCGAGTCCCTCAAGCAGCGCCAACTTTTAATAGGATATTATGAAAATTTTAATAACAGGAAGTAGTGGTTTTATTGGATCGCATATTAGTCCGATGCTATCTGCTTCAAACGAAGTTTACCATTTACAAAGCAATTTATTAGATTTTAAAAATGTTGAGCAAGAAGTTATCTCTTTTAGCCCAGATGTTATCGTGCATCTTGCCGCTAGAACCGAGGTAGAAAAAAGCTTCTATGAACAGACTGAGTTTAGTCAAGTTAATTATGTCGGTAGTGTAAATTTAATTGAAGTAGCAGCTAAGGTTGTTAATTTAAAATCATTTGTATTTGCAAGCACAATGGAAGTATACGGGTGGCAACCGATTAGTGATCAAGTGCAATCATCAGGAATACCCGATGATTTTGTTGCATTTAACGAAAGTACTGTTCCATACCCTAATGCACCGTATTCAGTTGCAAAATTTGCGGTTGAAAAATATTTAGAATACATGAATCGTACTTGTGCATTTCCGTATTGTATTATTAGGCAAACAAATTGCTATGGTAGGAAAGATAACAACTTTTTTGTAACTGAACAAATAATATGGCAAATGCTAAACGATCCGATTAAAATTGAATTAGGTTATGCAGAGCCATATCGAAACTTTATTTACATTGATGATTTATTAGATGCATGGACTACAATCATTAACAATCCAGATAAAGTTGCAGGGAAGATATTTACACTTGGCCCAGATGATCCAATTAAGATTAGAGACTACGCAACTTTGATTGCAGGAAAATTAAATTGGAATGGTACTATTGTGTGGGATACCAAACCAAAACGCCAGGGTGAGATATATTGGTTAAATAGTTCTAATAAGTTAATTACAGACACGTTAGGTTGGCAACCAAAAGTTGATTTAAGCACCGGTTTAGATTTAACTATTAATTTTTGGAAAGAAAAATTAAATAAAGGTTGACATACACGTTAAAGAGTATATAATAGCTGCATAGTTAGAAATTAACAAGCTCTTTAACAAATTTAGTTTTTGCCCTGGTGGTGGAATGGTAGACATTGCGGTCTTAGAAGCCGTTGCTGCAAGGCGTGGGAGTTCGAGTCTCCCCCAGGGCACCAAATATTTGGAAGATGCTGAGGTTGGCTCCTTGCGCGGTCTTGAAAACCGTAGTAACCTTGACGGGTTAATAGTTCGATGCTATCATCTTCCGCCACCTAATATAGAAAATATGAATACAGATTACGCATATGAACACGGAGTTGTTATTGTACCAGGGGATGCTAAAAAAGCACATCAGATGTCAAAATGGTGCAAGGAACGCAACCTAGTTTACGATGTTGATTACAAATGGCATTGTCGGCGACACACAGATAATATAAACGGTTATGAACCGGTTAACGAAATAGTTTTTATGTTTAAAGATCCAAAGCAAGCAACAGTTGCAAGATTATGTTGGATTTAAAAGTTTTAGGATGCATTCAGCACAATTATACATTTGACTTCTAATCAAACCTAGTATAAACGCATCCTGTTATTATTAGAGTTCTTAGGTGTGGACGTGACGGAATTGGTAGACGTCCTCGATTGTGATTCGAGATTTTGCGGGTTCAAGTCCCGTCGTTCACCCCTAAGGACTTTTAGATAATTATGAAAATATTAATTTGTGGTGATAGTTTTGCTGCTGACTGGACTGTAAAGTATACAGGAGAAGGTTGGCCAAATTTACTAGCAACAAAATACAATGTAACAAATTTAGCACAAGCAGGATGCAGTGAATATAAAATTTATCAACAGCTTTGTTTGATAAAATTGGAAATCTTTGATGTTATAATTATTTCACACACTAGTCCGTTTAGAATACCGGTTAAAAAGCATCCTATACATGCTAATGATCCTTTGCATAAAAATTGTGATTTAATTTATTCAGATTTAAAAGAACACAGTGGGTTAAATCCAAATGTTCTTCCAATTATTAAATTTTACGAAGACTTTTTTAATGACGAGTATGCACTGTTTGTACATAATTTAATTTGTAAAGAAATTGATTTGATGCTTGGCACTCTTAACAGTAAAATAATTCATATTAACAATTTTTCAGCTATATCTGTATATACTTTTAAAAATACAATAAATTTTTTAGAATTACTTAGTCAGCATACAGGAAAAATTAATCATTTTGATGTATACGGTAATAAAGTTATTTTTGAAAAGTTGATATCAATATTAGAAAAGGAAAACTAATGAAAAATATTGATCTTTGGTTTGGAGGAAGTTATCTTCTTGGTTCGGAATTAGCAATCTATTATAATGAATACACTTTGAATTTACCTAATCATAGATTTGTAAGACCGCATCGCGATCGACCCGAGCTCGCATTTCCGCATTTAGTATCGCAAGCGCGAAATGCAGATTATATTAATTTTGGTAGAGGTGGTGCAGCGTTAGGGTGGCAATTGTATTCCTTAATTCAATTTTGTAAAAATGAATTATCATCTGACTGTTGCTATACTGCATTTTTTAGCTTACCTTTTGCAGAACGGACTTTTTTAATCGACAACAATGGCGACCATCATCATATTCATATTCCAGAATGGGACGGGCATCATACTTATCTAGAGTTTGTAACGTATGACACAACATTAGTGTTAAATCAAATTTTTCTAATGTGCATACAACACAACATTACTCCGCACTTTTTTCCGGAATTGCGAAGTTTTAAGATTAACAAAGAAGTAAATATAGTACCTAAAAGTGCCTGGTTACTATCGCCCGATACGTGTTTAGTTAACGAATCATGGGATCTTAAAAAAGATGTATACTCGTGGCGAAGTATAACTGAAATACTTTCAAAACAATCTGTATTTTTAAAATATATTAAACCATGCGGCAATCATCCAAATTTATATGGGCATAGAGTGATTGCTGATAAAATACTTGAAGAATTAGAAAAAAGAAATTTATAACAAAAACTGGAAGGTTGCCAGAGTGGTTAATGGAGCGGTTTGCTAAACCGTCGACCTTAACGGGTCGCGTGGGTTCGAATCCCACACCTTCCGCCAATATTATTAAGAGGATTAGATTATGGCTGGAAAAGGTAGTAGAGCAAGACCGTTGAGTGTTAGCAAATCAAAATTTGATGATAACTGGGATAGGATCTTTGGAAAAAAAGAAAATACTGTTAAAGAACTAGATGTTAATAATAACGAAAAACATACCAATGAAGTTATTTCAAACTCACACAGTACTCACGCTGACAAATAAAGGTTGACAATTTAAATTAAACGTGTATAATATACACATAATTAATAACAAAGGAACACAATGGCAAACGTTAGTAAATCATCATTACCAAGAAAAGCGCCAAATCAAACAAGAAACGGTAGAATGAAATTAGGACCGTTAAGCATTGCGAAATTACAAGACTTATCTGAAAAAGCAACAAGACTTAAAGATAAAAACAAATTTCAAAATCGAATTAAAGTGTTAGTAAAGCGAGGTAAATAAAATGGCAAGTTCAACTACTGAAGTAAAAAAATGTCATTGTAAAGGCGGTCATGCTGCAGATTACCAAGATGCTACATATGGCAATGGCATGCGCGTAATGAACGAATCATCTAAAAAAGAATTTACCTGTACCGTATGCGGTGCAAAACATAAGTAACAAATAATGCCCCCTAAGCATAAGTGGCGATGCAGTTGACTTGTAATCATCATAAGTCGGTTCGATTCCGGCAGGGGGCTCCAAATTTAGGATGTATTCTGCAATTTAAAACTTTAATCGAAAATAAAGAAAACACACATCCTGTTTTACAATATTGTTTACACAATGATAAAGAAAAAAGAGTCAAATGCAGTCAGTAATTATTACTTTCGATGGTAAAAATTAATGCATCTAGTTAATACAAAAAGTACAGTGAGCGACGTTCGCCTAGTAGGTATGGCACTATCCTTCCAAGTTAGAACAAGACCGGTTCGAGACCGGTACGTCGCTCACTGTACTTTTGATCCCATATATTAATTTTTTGTAATAATTCTTGTAGTGTTAGTTCACAGATGGTATACGCAATTGAAGATAAATGCATTCTGCTAAATTTATAAATTATGATTAAACAAATATTAGATGCAACTGTAATAACCGATCCATGGAATTATTTAATAATTGAAAATGTATTTAATCAACAAGAATTAACGTCGATTAAAGATGCAATACCAGTTGCAGCAGCTCTTGCAAAAAGTGTTCGGCCAGTAGGCAGTGCATCAATTGATTTTAAACTACATAACGCAGAGTTGCTAGCTGCTGGAATGAAAATTGAAACCTTAAATATAATTTATGATAAAACTGAGATTATTTCTAATAATTACATTTCTATTTTAAAAAAACTTAATAATTATGATAGTGCTAAAGAATACAAAATTACTAGTCAATTTAGTATTACTCATAATATCTGGTATCAAATTCATTCTGATTATTTAGGTTCGTATAACAAAGCAATGACTTTTGTAGTATATCTAACTCCGGATGATTCAACTGGGACAATACTATATACTGGTGATCAAAAAGAAGATTTTCATTCAATTATTCCGTGGAAACTTAACACTGGCATGATGTTTGCACCTAATGAACACACATGGCATAATTTTTTTCATTACGGTGATACTGCAAGAGCAACTTTAAATTTTTATATTAAACAAGAATAACATTTTTAGGATACATTCAGCAAACTATATTTCAATGTGTCGCAGGTTCAATTCCTGCACGGTGCTTTTGCAACGTTAGCTCAGTTGGTAGAGTAATTGACTAAAACCCGTATCCTGCCTATTTTAGGATCTTTACAGCAACACTTTTGGATAATACGAAAACTAATCATTTTTGTTAGGTAGTTCAATTCTACCAAACTATAAGATCCTGCTATGTACTTTTATTTTAAGGAACACTATGTCAATAATTCAAGCAAGTCATATTTTAGTCGAAACTCTAGAAGCAGTTACCCAATTGCATCAACAACTTAATGAAGGTGCCGACTTTGGTGCATTAGCTGCAATAGTAAGTAAGTGCCCAAGCGGGCGGAATCAAGGTCATTTAGGTTCATTTGGCCAAGGCCAAATGGTTCCTGAATTTGAAAATGCAGCATTTGCATTAGACATTGGTAAAATTAGCGAACCGGTTCGAACACAGTTTGGCTGGCATATAATTAAACGTACTGGTTAGTACACACAGTTTTGGTATAGGTACAGCAACACACATAATGGAGTCTGTGGTTTCACGGACAAGCTAGGACACCGTTAACTAGTCTAAACAATCGGAACAACTATACCGTTTATTTTAGGATGGATACTGCAAACATTTGTGTAGGGAAACCTACACTACAATTAATGCTTATATACAACTAAGTTGCACGTATATAGGATATGAGCTACACCAGAATACTGTAGATAGGGTCGAGGAGCAATGCTCGACCAGAACACTAAAATAAAATGCTCAACCATCCTGCTAAACCAAAATAGTTGACAGATTTGATAAATCTGTTATACTGTTTGCATAAGGTTAGATACAGCAACTTTATTTTTTATTTAAAATTTAACATAACCTGAGGAATATACAATGACTACATTCGTAGAAGCAGTGGCAAATCAAGAAGCGCGTACTGACAACGGTATGAAAGCTCGTAAATCAACCGCTAATAAAGTTGTTGATTTGTTTTTCAACATTGGTGCAAGCCGTGGCAAAGACATAATCCCAGCGTTTGTTGCGGCTTATGTAGAAGATAAAGACCTAGCATTGCGAGTTGCATTATGGGCACGCGACGCACGTGGCGGTGCAGGTGAACGCCAATTGTTCCGTGATATCTTAGTCTACCTTGAATTAACAAATATCGATACTGCTAAAGCATTAGCTAAAAAAGTACCCGAATTAGGCCGCTGGGATGATTTATTCTGTTTTAAAACTACAGACATGAAAAACTTTGCGTTTGAAATCGTTGCCAATGCACTAGCAGAAAATAACGGTTTAGCTGCAAAATGGACACCACGCAAAGGTGACGTTGCTATCGCTTTCCGTAAGTACCTAGGATGGTCACCAAAGCATTATCGTAAAACTTTGGTTTCGTTGACTAAAGTAGTTGAAACACAAATGTGTGCAAATGATTGGGATAATATCAACTTTAGTCAAGTGCCATCACTTGCGTCTACACGATACAAAAAAGCATTTAATCGCCATACTACTAAGTTTGCCGAATATGTCGAAGCACTTGTGAAAGGAGATGCAAGTGTAAAAGTAAACGCAGGTGCAGTGTATCCGTATGATGTATTAAAGGGTGTGTATAGTGCTCGTTACGATGTTAATGAAACAAATCACATCGTTGCACAATGGGCTGCATTACCAAACTTTGTCGGTGATGCTAATATTTTGCCATTAGTAGACGTGTCAGGCTCAATGGTTACTCCTGCAGGCAAAAGCAGCACTACTTGTTTAGACGTTGCGGTATCGTTAGGATTGTATTTGTCAGAAAAAAATTCCGGCAAATTCAAAGATACGTTTATCACATTTAGTTCTAAACCAGAGTTACTTACGCTAAAAGGTAACGTTGTCGAACGTATGCAACAAATGATACGTTCTAGCTGGGCAATGAGTACAAATTTGCATGCTGCGTTTGAGCAAATATTAAAAGTCGCTACGGATTTTGATGTACCACAATCTGAAATGCCAGAAATATTGTTGATCTTGTCCGACATGCAATTTAACCATTGCGTTAGTAACGACGATTCGGCAATGGAAATGATTGAACGCAAATATGCAGCAGCAGGTTACACTATGCCACAAGTTGTGTTTTGGAATTTGAGCTCATCTGATAATGTACCAGTAACGGCTGACAAGTCAGGTGCTGCGTTAGTTTCAGGTTTTAGCCCAAGTATCATGAAAGCAGTGTTAGCTGCTGATATGAGTGAATTTACACCATATGGTATTATGCTTAAAACGATTATGACAGATCGATACGCTCTGTAATTTTAACAAGCCGGACCTGTAACCATATTCCGGCTCCGCTGAAGCGAAAACAGGATGGGCTGCTCTCACGGGGTTTTGTAGTTTTCCTGACACAACAAAAACTATAACTAATTTTAAATACGCCCTGTTAACTTAGGTTGACAGGGCTTTCTTTTGAGTATAAAATATACTTTTAACATTGACATTTAAGGCAAACATGAACAAGTTATACGTTTTAGTTGGAATTCCCGGAGTAGGAAAGAGTACGTGGGTTGAAAACCAAGAGTGGGCCACAGACTGCGTAATCGTTAGCACAGACACACACGTTGAAAAGTATGCAGCCGATCAAGGTAAAACTTATAACGAAGTGTTTGAAGACTATATGCCAACTGCGGTAGATTTAATGGCACAAGATGTAATTCGTGCAAGAGCTGCAGGAAAAGATATTATTTGGGATCAAACGTCAACTACAATTAAAAGCCGTAAACGTAAATTTAACATGCTACATGACTATTACAAAATTGCAGTTGTGTTTCGAGAACCTGATCGAGACGAATTATATCGAAGATTAAAATCACGCCCTGGAAAAGTTATACCACAAAGTGTAGTACTTCAAATGAAAGCACACTGGGAGGATCCTACTGTTGCAGAAGGGTTTAATGAAATTTGGAACGCATAGGAGAAATAGTATGACAGAAACATTTGTTGTAAGTGACACTCACTTTGGTCACGCAGGTGTATGTCGATTCTTACGAGATGATGGTACAAAATTGCGCCCGTGGGACACTGTTGAAGAAATGGACGAATATATGGTAGAAGCATGGAACGACACTGTACGTCCTCAAGATAAAGTATACCATGTCGGTGATGTAGTAATGAATCGTCGATGCTTAAAAATTATGGAAAGACTTAATGGTGACAAAGTCTTAATTAAAGGTAACCACGATATCTTTAGATTAGAAGAGTATACTCCTTATTTTAGAGATATCCGATCGTATCATGTAGTTGATGGTTTAATTTTTAGCCACATACCTATTCATGAAGAAAGCTTAGGCCGATTTGGTACAAACGTACATGGTCATACGCATGCAAATCGCGTAATGAAAGATGGCAAAATTGATCCACGGTACTTTTGTGTTTGTGTTGAGCTAACTGATTTTCGCCCAATCACATACGACGAATTAAAAGCACGAATTATTGCACAAGGTGGATCTATTGGATTTAAACAAGGGAACAGATCCGCAATGTAATTTATTATCTCCGTTATTTGACTAAATACAGCATAACAATCAATCATTGATTACAGAATAACGGAGATAGTACATGTCGCTACGTATTAGACGAGGAACAAATGCCCAACGCACCGGGGGCATTTTAGATCAAGGTGAACTAGCATATACAACAGATACAAAAAAATTATATATCGGTGATGGAGTATCTTACGGTGGCAAGAATGTAGTTTCGGAATGTGCAGGTACAGGGTTATCATGGAATGAGACCACTCAGACATTAAATACAACCGGTAGTGGCGGTGTATCATTACCGGCAAACTCTGCTGGCGTTTTGAAAAATAACGGGTCAGGAGTATTAACGTGGAGCCCTGTTTTTCCGCCATCGGCTAATGGAATTTTAACTAATAATGGCTCCGGGGCTCTTGCGTGGACGAGTCTTACAAATTTAATACAAATATCATATGACGATGCACCAACATTAGCAGGTGATCTTGATATCAGTGGTTATGATTTATACAACGGGAACGATATTACGCTTGCTGGCGCTCTTACAAATAGCGAAATTACAATAACAGGTGGTGATTTTAAAAGTACAGCGTCCTTTTATTTTACTAATATAAGTCCTAAAAAAATAGAGTTTAGTGGATTGTCAAATGGGTCTTCAATTATTACTTCGCCATTTGCAATTTTTTCGTCATCGAACGGAACGATCGATATCCCAACTAACTCCTCTCCAAGTGATTGCTTAGGAAGTATTTTTTTTAGAGGTGTGTGCCACGAAACTACCGGGTGGGTTAATGCCGGTGGATTATCAGTTGCACTAAGCAGCACTGCTGACATAACTTCAACTTACGCAGAAAGTGTTGTTTCAATTTTAACTGGTTCAAATTCGAACACACTTAACACATTTACATTTGATTATAACGGTGTATTTACTGCACCTATTTTAAAAGCGACATCATATGCAACAACTAGTTTACCGCCTAATCCAGAATCAGGATGGATCGTGTACGATTCGACTGAAAATAATTTCAAAGGTTACGTTGGCGCACCGATTAACGCATGGGTTGTATTAGGATAATATTTAAAAAACTTAAAGTAGCTACCTTTTCTGATAGCTACTTTAATCTGCAAGTTGCATAATTATATCATGTGTTCGTTGAGTTAGTTTTACTGTTAGTATTAAATTATATAAATTATTAGTAAAACTAAACATTCCGTGAGTAAGTTGAAAATTTACAAAATACACAACTGCTCTATCTGTGTAACAAAGTTGATTGTCGAGAATATGAAAATAATCATTCTTGCTGCAATTACCAAACACACAAATTATTCTAAAATATTCAGGAGAAAATGCGTTCCACGACCGATCTTGAAAATCTCGATGTGGCGGAAAGAAACCGCCGGTATCAACTCTTAACAAATGTACTCGACCAATATCTGGTGCAAATAAATCAACTAATTTTTTAAATTCAGGAATTTCATAATAAACTGCAGTCGGTGTTGTAAAATCTGATTCACTTAATAATTTATCATGGTATGTATGCATATAACTAAAACTGTTTAAGTGGCAGTTATCCATTACATCGCCCGAGTGGCTTGTAACAGGTAAACCCCATCTATTATTATCCGGGTCTTTGATTCGGTTGTATGGACACCAATTATCTTTAAATTTATCTAATTTTGCTAGCACTTCTTCTTCATTAATTTTTAAATTTAATTTTGTGTATTTTCCTAAATTAGTTAAATTATTCCAAAGTTGGTTTCTTAAATGTTGATCTAGTTTGTTATTAGTATTCATCGAGATTATTTAAAATTGAAGTATATGTTGAGTCGTTAAGTTTAACATTAAATTTTAAACAAAACACATTATCGATGTAACTAAACATATATTTTGAATAAAACGGATTAACTGTATAAAATTGACCAGTATGAAAATTTACAATTTGGCCATCAATAATATTACAAAATTGTACAGGTATATTGTTACCAAAAAAAGTAAAAACATCGATTGAGTCACTTGCAATTTTTGATTGCTCAAACCCTCCTAGATTGATTTGCAAAAAATAAGATTCATTAATATTTTCAGAAAACGCAGAAGTTATCTCGGCTAACTGTGGCATCTTATTATATACTTGATCTGTTAGGTTTAAAATTTTAATGTTGTATAATTCAGAATGTTTTTTCCAATTGCTGTTAAATTCCGATAATTGTTGTTCGATCTCCCATGACGGAATTCGAAGTTTTAATTTTACAAAAGTTCCTAAGTTTGATAAGCTTGTTAATAACATACATTATCCTAATGTTTAATAAAATTATTTATACTGTTAGCTAACTACTAAATAGAAATATGAAACCACTTTTTATAGGATATGATACTAGAGAACCTATTGCGTTCCATGTGTGTTCAAACAGTATAATCAGACACGCAACTTGCCCGATTGCAGTTGTACCACTAGCACAAACAATGATGCCGTTTGTTGAAATCCGTACTGATCAAAGTAATCAGTTTACGTACAGTCGATTTTTAGTTCCATATTTTCAAAATTTTAAAGGATGGGCCGTATTTATAGACGGTGACATGATTGTAAAAGAAGATATTACCAAACTATGGGAACTAGCAGATCAAAGTAAAGCAGTATTAGTTGTAAAACATGATTACAAAACATCATCGTTTTCTAAATATTTAGGATCTAAAAATGAAAACTATCCACGTAAAAATTGGAGTAGTGTTGTATTGTGGAATTGTGAACATCCTGCAAATAAGATGTTAACTCCTGAATTCATTCAAGCAAGTTCAGGCAACTATTTACATAGATTCCAATGGCTCGATGACCAAGATATTGGAGAATTACCAGTCGAATGGAATTGGCTCGCTGACGAGTTTGGAATTAATAATGCCGCTAACTTAATTCATTATACCTTAGGAACTCCGTGCTTTAATAAATATAGAAACTCACCAATGTCGGATTTTTGGCACAGAGAATACACATTTACAACATATTTTCAAGATGATAAACCGATTAATTGAAAAAGTATCATCGTGGTCTGTAACAGATTTTAATTTATTTTTTAATCATGCATTTGATAATGTACAGCAGGAACCTCGATATATTTGGGACATAACTGTAACCGGTACTTTTTTGTGGAATGATAAAACTTGCATATTTTTTCAATCCGATGGAAAAATATTTAAACTCACTCGGAATTGGACAGATTATGATTGGATAGTACATTGCAATTTATACGAACAACTATTAAAATGCAATATTCGAATAGATTTGCCAGTACACCGAGAATTTATTTTTTACAATAATATTAAATGGATGTACTCAATAATTTATCGTCCTGGGAACGAAATAGGTTATTCTATTTTTGAATATTCGATGAATAACACTATTAGCACTGATTATTTCTTACACGAAGTTGACCAGGTATCTTTATTATTATCTCAATTTGAAATATTAGTTCAAAAATTTCAATGTAAACTACCTGCAGTAGGACCAAAATTATTATCTGATTCTTTAGGATTTTTTTGGGGTGATATTAAGCACTGTAGGTTAACCATCGACGAGTTTAAAAATAAAAGATTATCATTTTTATATTACTCCATGATTACACTTGAATCATTTAAACAAATAAAAATTAATAAACGAATAGTTATCGACTCTGCAAAAGAACAATGGAAAATCTAATTAAATTTCAAATTTTTAAAGACAATAAAATAGTGCATTCTGGATCATGTCTTGCTAACATTTTTATAAACGTAATCCCAATAATAAATCGCAACATTTACGATTTTATTGAAATAGAATATCGCAATAACACTTTCATCCTTAAAGATATCGATCGTACATATAAAGAAAACTTAGAAATTTCAAAAGAAGAACATGAGCAGTTATTATCAATGATCAATCAACTTAACCATTAACAGTATAATTGAAAATAGATTGACAATCATTAATAATAACTGTATAATTATTACACTGTAGACGTGAGCGGAACTGGTATACCTCCTCCCTTCGGGGAGGGACTGTTTTTATTAAAAACTTTTGGAGGTTCAAATCCTCCCGTCTATACCACATTAATTAGGCACTAGAAGGCACATTTATGAGATTAGTTTTAACTGCAGTTTTATTAACCTGTTCTTTATCAGTAGTTGCAGATGAATCACCGTATGATAAATTTTCAGCTAAAAATAATTTCACTAATGACACAAAAGTAACATGGATACAAGTTGATAATATTTTAAAATCTTGTAATGCAGAAAATGTAAGACGACGATTACCACAGTACAATGTACCAATTGACGGTTGTTCATTTTGGGACAAATCATTGTTTGGCAACACCTGTGTAATTTTTACACCTAAGAATACTGATTACTGGACAATGGGACACGAACTTCGCCATTGCTTTCAAGGCCAATTTCATGAATAGCAGTATACTACCTTTAAGTACAAGTAACCAACGACGTATACCATTAGATGCTACTCATAGACAACAAGAAATATGGGAGCAACGAGATGCTTTTAAACTAGAAAGAGACAAGAGATTTAATGACCCTATGAATCAAAAAAACGATTTAGAATATGAACTGCGTACTACTAATTGGATTTTACAAAAAGTTCGAAACTCTGAAATCTACGCACAGAATTTATATGCAGCAATGTGTAATAATGAATTTGTAAGAATTGACGATGTATGGAACATCCTTAAAGAAGAATACTGGGGAGTAAGTTGGAGAACTGCAGGCGGAATAATTGCAGACATGCGAGAAGAAGGTGACTACATGGATTGGTATTGCTCGGGTATTAGCCAACCTATCACAGGTAATGTAAGCGAAAGTGTAGTAACACAAGAAATTAAAGACGACTTAAGACAACTAGGATGGACAGTGATATATGATAACGAAACATTATAAATACGAAGAACTATTTTTTGAAAACCTCGATGATCCTGGCACTGTGTTATTTCAAATACCTCAAGACATGCTTGATAAATATGGGTGGGTACCAGGGGATGAAGTAACCGTAACAACAACAGATGAGAGATTAATAATTAAAAAGCATGAGTAAAGAAGATGTGATCGAAATGACAGGTAAAGTCATTGATGTTTTACCGGGAAATATGTTTAAAATCGTAGTCGATGATACTGCACACACTTTAATTTGTTACTTAGGTGGAAAACTTAAACAACACAAAATACGAGTCATTACAGGCGACCATGTCAAATTAGAAGTTAGTCCTTACGATCTTAACAAAGGTAGAGTTACTTACCGTCTTTAAGGTTGACATCTTAGTTAGTTTAATATACAATAACAACAATTAAATTAACTGAGACTACAATGGCATCAAACACAGAATACTCGACTAAAGGATTATTGCATCTTGCATGTGCTGCATATCGTGTAAACGGAAAATACATTTCTGATCGCTCAGCATATGAAGACAGTACACTAGTTAGTAATCGAGATCTTATTTTATATTCGCTAGGCGAAAAAGAATGGTTTGGCCCTACTCAAGATCGGCCACCATTATTGCATGTTACCCAAGAAGATAAAGACTTAGCAGAAAAAGTATTAGCATACAGTAAAAAATTGCTGTTTTCGGTAATTGATGGTACTAATCAATTTGAAATTGATTTGCACAAATCATTGTCTACTGACACTAGCACAATAAGCAAACTAGGTTTTATTGCATGTTCTCCAAATTCTTATATCAAACACGCAACTACTCGCACCCTTACTAAAAGTATTAGAGACTGCGAAGATGAGTACATTGGTGAAATTGGAAGCCAGCTGTACGATAGAGATTCCGAAATAGTAAGTGTAACCAAATCTACTAACTATGATGCATTTAATGTAATTGCCGTTGTTGAAAACAAAATGGTATCGTGGATGACTTCAAAAATACCTAATACAGGTCCTGCTGTAATTATTTCTGCAAACATTAAAGATTTTAGTACACTCTATAAGCACGGAACAAAAGTAACACGTTTAAATTACGTAAAGGTAGCCCAATGAAAATAACTGTAGTCAGCGATTTACATTTAGAATTTAGTCCGTTAACATTAACTAACACCCAATGTGCAGATGTGTTAATTCTTTCTGGAGACATTTTAATGATTGAATGTCTTTATGATTTTCCTGCTGACTTAACTATGGTGACCCATTCAAGACGTCAACTACAAGCATGGCGGTTCCGTGAATTTTTAAAAGACTGCAGTGAAACATTTAAGCATGTAATTTATGTTGCAGGCAATCATGAATTTTATCAAGGTAAATTCTTTAAAAGTTTAGAAGTAATCAAACAAGAATGCCAGGCATACCACAATATTCATTTCTTAGAAAATAATTCTGTGACTATCGACGATATAATTTTTATCGGTGCAACACTTTGGACAGACTGCCATAAAGGTGATCCGTTGACTATGTATCAATTACCGCGTATACTAAACGATTATCGGTTAATTACATATGACAAAACAATTTTCAGAAAGTTAAATACTAAAGATACAGTTCATAGGCATCACCAAAGTTTAGACTTTATTAAAAATGCAGTTGCCAATGTACCCTGTGATAAAAAAATCGTAGTTTGCACACATCATACACCTAGCTACCAAAGTATAGGTCCGAAGTATGCAGATGATTATGCAATGAACGGTGGCTATCATAGTGATCTCAGTGAGTACATTTTAGACAATCCGCAAATTTTATTATGGACACACGGACACACGCATGAAGTTTTAGACTATGTGCTAGGACAAACACGAATTGTATGTAACCCGCGTGGATACGAAGGTGATAGCTACAGTGAAAACACAGGGTGGAATCCAAATGTGTTAATTGAAATATAAGGAATGATTATGACCGATACACAACAATTATCAGTAAACGAAATGTTTAGACAATCAATAGGTAACAATGCCGATTTTTTAACGCACGTTGCAAACTACATTGATAGTCTTGAACATACTATAGAGGTGCTACGAAAAGAAGTAGCCGATCTTCAATCACTAAATGACAACGACATCGATGACGGGAAATAGATTGACAAATTTAATACCATTGCGCAACGACCTAATGGTGCAACAACAGATTAAAAATTCCTGGGAGCATATGGTAGGTGTTATTATGCTCAATCAAACTGGACGGAAACCAGTAAAGTTTATTCTACCTAAGTTTCTTTATTGGTTTCCAACACCACAGGATCTTATAAATGCAGAAGAAGTATTTGTTAAAGTAATCATTGCACCGTTAGGTATGTCAAATGTACGATATAAAAGACTCGTAAAAATGAGTCAAGACTATTTGACATGGGACGGCAATGATGCTACAATGCTTTATGGAATTGGAAAATATGGTAGCGATAGTTACGAAATATTTTTTAAACATAATTTTACTGTTACACCAACTGACAAAGAATTGAAACGATATCTACAAGAGGAAATTGAATGCCAAATTTAGTACCAATGGTTGTTGAATCAGAAGCAAACGGTGAGCGTAGTTATGATATCTACAGTCGACTGCTTAAAGACCGAATTGTAATGTTAGATACTGATGTTAACGAGCATTCTGCTAGTTTAATTGTTGCACAGTTGTTATTTTTAGAAAGTCAAGGTAATGAAGATATTAACTTTTTTATTAATAGCCCAGGTGGGGTAGTTACGGCTGGAAACTCTATATACGATGTGATGCAATTTATTAAACCAGATGTTTCCACAATCGTAATGGGTCAAGCATGTAGCATGGGTTCATTACTAGCACAAGCAGGTGCACCGGGCAAACGTAAAATATTACCATCTGCCCGACATATGATACATCAAGTTAGCTCAGGTACTAAAGGAACTGCAATTGACATGGAAATTGATTTAGCAGAAACAATAAGGCTAAACACTGCACTTACTAATGTTTACGTTAAACATAATAGTAAAGGTAAAACCTTTGAAGAGCTAAAGAAAGACATGTCACGTGACTTTTTTATGACTGCAGAACAAGCAGTTGAATACGGGTTAGCTGACGAGATTATTGTTAATCGCTAAAACCTACAGAGGCTTTGGAATATGGACTTATTGATGAAATTATTACTCGTCGCTAGTATATTTTTAGCGGCATACTTGTCTACAGGCTGTACTGAACAGCCTGTACATCGTGAGTATTTACGTGATGGTA
>Ga0209084_1000354_pt1 | contig 42661 bp, 39 predicted proteins | sample C_130820_MF_Meta_FD_187309 | JGI IMG/M metagenome (GOLD analysis project Ga0209084, IMG submission 187309) | Freshwater microbial communities from Lake Croche, Canada to study carbon cycling - C_130820_MF_MetaG (SPAdes) (version 2) | ecosystem: Environmental > Aquatic > Freshwater > Lake... | reverse complement strand
ATTGGTTGTCTATGCAGGCATGCAAATCCCAGTTGGGATTTTGCTAGATAGATTCGGTGCTAAGCGATTACTAATCATTGGGGCATTGGTTATGTCGCTTGGATCTCTAACTGTTGCAATTGCTCCGAACCTTGGGGTAGCAGTAGTTGGTCGAATGCTTGTGGGCATGGGGGATAGCTTCACTTTCATTTCCATGATCCGGATGATCAATGGCTGGTATGAAGGCGCAAAAGCTTCAAGGATGCAGCAGAATGTTTCTACAGTTGGGCAATTGGGTCAATTCGTTTCAGCGGTGCCATTTTGGTTCTTGTTGGAACATTACGGTTGGAATTTCTCCTTCACAGCGATCTCCTTGATAAGCCTTCTAGTCGTTTTACTATTGATTGCATTCACCGCAGACGAGAGTGTCGATCACAAGCATCTGAAACAACAGGCGCCAAGCATCAAAATTGCGACTGCACAGCTTGTTGAAAACATTAGGAATCCTGGAATACGGATGGCGTTCTGGACGCACTTTGTAACCCAGCCAACTACAACATCGGTGGCATTACTCTGGGCAGTCCCGTTTCTCGTAAGTGCCGAAGGTCAAACACACGAGTTTGCATCTCTCACACTCACTCTGATGGTTCTCTTTGGTTTGATTACTGGCCCGGTTATCGGTTTGATATGCGCAAAGTATCCTGAGCGACGAGCCCTCTTGGTTTACGCAGTGGTTGGACTGACGAGTGTAACTTGGGTAAGTCTGCTGGTAATTCCAAACCAGAGTTCAAGTCCAGTACTGCTACTTTGTTTCCTCTTGATCTCCATTGGAGGACCGGCTTCGCTTGTAGCTTTTGATTTCACCAAAGATATCGCTCCGAAGTCAAGACTCGGCTCAGCAAATGGCTTCGCCAACGTCGGTGGTTTTTTGGCAAGCTTCGTGATGATGTATCTGACTGGTTTGGTTGTTGACATCGTCCAGCAGGTGACGCGATCTCATGAAAGATTCACACTGCTGGGCTTTAGGTGGGGGTTCGCTAGTCAACTACTTGTTGTCATAGTTGGAGTTATCTTTTTCACCGTGGAACGTCGGAAATACCTCAGGTATTCTTCGAATTCCGGGAATACTCAGGCAAAACATTCGGTTTAGTCCTTTGACCAATGCCACATTCAAGCCTTGGTTGAACCTCAATCTAGTCAAGTAGTGGCATAATTGAAGCAAGACCCAGTCAAGCCTTTTTGGATTTGACATGGGTCTTCGTAATGCTCGAAATTTGGGATAGGTCATCCCAACCGAAGCTGAAGGGCCAAATGGCTATCAAATCAAGTAAAGAACCTGCAAAGCCAGGATCTAAGGCAACTGCAAAGAGCAGCAAAGCCGCCACACCTGCCAAAAAGACCGTGGCCACTAAAGGAAAAACTATCAAACCTGCAACTCCAGCAAAGAAGACTGTCGCTAAGGCAGCCCCGAAAGTAGTTGCAAAGGTTGCCAGCAAGCCGGCAAAAACAGTTGCTAAGGCCACTTCAAAGTCTGCGCCTGCCAAGGTAGCTGCTAAGCCTGCTAAGAAAGTTGTGGCTAAGCCAACAGTCAAAGCTGCAGTCGCTAAGAAGCCTGCTGCCAAAGTCGTTGCTAAGCCGGTCAAGAAGGCTGAGACTAAGGTTGTGGCCAAAAAGGCAACCAAACCTGTTGTAGCAGCTAAGCCTGCAGCCAAAGGGAAAGTAGCTCCCGTAAAGAAGGTAAAGCCAACTAAAGGCGCTGCTGATGATGACTTGGAAATTGATGACGAGGATGAGATTGATCCTGAAGAACTTCTAACCGAGGCAGCTGTTGATGTCATTGTTGCTGCTGTTGAAGAAGTAACTCCTGAACCTGAAGTCGATGACGAAGATGACAAGCCAGTAGTTCCTGAAGGTGCACTAGTTCTTTCCAGTAAGGAAGATGATGACATCCCCGCGCAGACCACCACAATCACTGGTGCCACCGCGGACCCGGTCAAGGATTACCTAAAGCAAATTGGTAAGGTTGCACTTCTAAATGCGGAGCTCGAAGTTGAGCTCGCAAAGCGAATTGAAGCTGGATTGTTCGCTGAGGAAAAGCTTGCAACAGACAAAAAGCTAAGCCGTGATATGGCTCGCGATTTGAAATGGGTTGTCAAAGATGGTCAGCGAGCAAAGAGTCACCTCCTTGAAGCGAACCTTCGTTTGGTTGTATCCCTAGCTAAGCGTTACACCGGACGTGGAATGCAATTCTTGGATCTAATTCAAGAAGGAAACCTAGGTCTTATTCGTGCCGTTGAGAAGTTTGACTACACAAAGGGTTATAAATTCTCAACCTATGCCACCTGGTGGATTCGTCAGGCGATTACCAGAGCAATGGCTGACCAGGCAAGGACTATTCGTATTCCTGTTCACATGGTCGAAGTTATCAACAAACTTTCTCGTGTGCAGAGGCAATTGCTTCAGGATCTCGGTCGCGAACCGACCCCGGAAGAACTTGCTCGCGAACTCGATATGACACCTGAAAAGGTTGTTGAGGTGCAAAAGTATGGCCGTGAACCAATCTCACTTTCAACACCTCTTGGTGAAGACGGAGATTCAGAGTTCGGTGACCTTATTGAAGATACTGAAGCTGTGCAGCCAGCTGATGCTGTCGCGTTCAGAATCATGCAGCGTGAAATCGAACGCCTTCTGGACACTTTGACTCCTCGTGAGGCTGCAGTTATCAGAAGTCGCTACGGCATTGGTGATGGCGTGATGAAGACTCTTGACCAGATTGGTGAAGAACACGGCGTGACTCGCGAGCGTATTCGTCAGATCGAGGCTAAGACCATGTCAAAGCTAAAGCACCCATCACGAGCTCAGTGGCTCAGAGACTTCATTAAAGAGAACTAATTCGTGCGCTACTTGCCTGCACTTCTCATCGGTCGCCTGATTAGATTTGCCGTCAGATTAGTAAGGCCAGGTGGCGGTTCTGCACTTCCTGGACTCGTCGTTAGCAAGTTAGCTCCAAACCTTGTCTACAAAACTCTTGGTTCCTTCCCAAGTGGTTATGTGGCAATCACCGGCACCGCTGGAAAATCAACAACAACCAAGATGGTTGTCGCGATTGTTAGAGCACACGGAATAGAAGTGTTCACGAACCCGTCAACAGCAAACATAGAGCAAGGGTTCTTTAGCACGATAGTTAGAACTGGCAACCTCTTCGGAAAAGTTCCAGGCTCGATAGCAATTCTCGAAATGGACGAAGCGCATGCAGCCAATGTGGCTAAGAAAGTCCAGCCAAGGATCTCGGTAATTCTCAACGTCCTAGAGGACCAACTGGATAGGTTCGTTGATCCTGCATTGGTCCGAGAAACACTTTCGTCTGTTGCTAGCAACACTTCTGAGAAAGTTCTGCTGAATGCTGATGACCAGAACTGTATACAAATTTCCTCAGCTCTAGGTCATGAATCATCTGTCGGTTGGTTCGGCTTTTCGGATGAACTCAGTTCAAATAATGAACTTCATTACGCGCCAACATATTTACCCCATTTGCAAAAACCTAAACCAAGCGTCACTCTTCTTTCGAAGGTTGGCCAGGATGTTTCGGTTGAAGTCTCTGGGACAACGATTAAGTTCAAGCTTCCGAGCCGTGGGGCACACTTTGCATTAGATGCGGTAGCTGCTCTATCCGCAAGCGTTGAGATACTTGGAAATAATTTCAATCCAACACTTGCCTCAAGTGTGCTAAATGATCTGCCTCCAGTTTTTTCCCGGGGAGAGATCAAACAGATAGACGGTGAATCTGTTGAATTCATTTTGGTTCAAAACCCACCTAGTATGCAGTTGAACATCGACAACATCGATGGCGAGCCAGAACAAGTCTTTTTCGCAATCGGCCGAGATGTCCACGATCCCTCTTGGCTTTGGACCGTTGACTATTCGAAGCTCAAGAATGTTTCTATGGTGAGCGGCTTCAACTACGCTGATGCCGCATTGGTCCTCAAATACAACGGAGTCAATGTTGAGCGTGTTGAGTCAGATTACTTCAAAGCCATCGATGAGTTTTTGGCACTCCCTAAACCAAAGAATGGCATGAAGACTGTTTTGTATAGTGCTGACGCAATGAGGCGCCTGCGCCGTTACAAAGGATTCACAGATCCAGAGGACGTGACCCGTGCCTAAGACAATCAAGTTGGCAGCAATTTCCCCTACTCATCTCAACCTAAATGGTGATCTAGGAAATCTAGTTGTCTTGAAAAAGCGCCTCGAGCTTATTGGTGTTCATAGTGAGATAGTTTTCCTCAACGGAGATGAGGATCTAAGAAAGTTTGACTTCGTTTTGGTAGGGCACGGTTCCAAATCAGCCTGGACAGAACTGTTATCGCTGCGTCCAAGTTTGTTGAAGCAACTTGAATCTTTTTCGCGTGAAGGAGGAGCATTACTTGCGGTTGCGTCTGCTGCCGATTTACTCCAACCGCTTTTGACTGGTGACGAAGTTTTGTCGGGAGATTGGGTTTCAGAGTTTGTCGACGTAGCGGGCGTTGTGGGCTATCTAAATACCACAAGCAAAGCGCCGTTATTTCAATGGACGCGAAACACTTTGCTTACGCAGTTACACGGTCCAGTATTGGCTAAGAACCCTTCGTTAGCCGATGAAATTATCGAGCGGAACGGTTGGATAGGTGAATCTTCAGCCCCACTTGAAATCGCTGAATTGGACGAACTCGCCAAGCAATCACGAAAGATTGCTTTCGAACACTAGCTGTTTAGCTTGTCCGTTTCGTCCTGCCAGGTAATGGCAATGGGCTTCAGCTTTTCTTTGTTTGCTGTTCCGTGGTGGCCGCAGAAGACAAGATCACCTGTAGCTAAAACAACTCGAATAAAAGCCTGTGCTCCGCATACGTCACAGCGATCCGCTGCTGTCAGGGCTGGTAGCTCGACTGCTGCCTCGGTTGTTTCTTGTGTCTCTTCTGCTTGTTCCATTAGTTCCTCCATACCTAGATAAACACACTAGAGGTGGATATTGTTCCTAACGAGCCTCCATTTCGCTATCTGCGAATAGTTTTCTACCGACAGAGTGTATGTGCGAGTGCTTTGTCCGAGCCCTGCTTAGGCTTTAGGGGTGCCAACTAATGACTATTCAGCCCGACACCTCTCTGTCCTAGAGGGGCTTGAAGCCGTCCGTAAGCGCCCTGGTATGTATATCGGGTCTACTGACAGCAGGGGCTTGATGCACTGCATTTGGGAGATCATCGATAACTCTGTTGATGAGGCTCTTGCCGGTCACGGAAAACTCATAAACATAACCTTGCACAAGGACTCGAGCATTGAGGTTACTGACCAAGCTCGCGGTATCCCAGTTGATATAGAGCCAAAAACTGGGCTAAGTGGTGTTGAAGTCGTGTTCACCAAGTTGCACGCTGGAGGAAAGTTCGGCTCTGGCTCTTACGCTGCTTCTGGCGGCTTGCACGGTGTTGGTGCATCGGTTGTTAATGCTCTATCAGAGCGGCTTGAGGTCGAAGTAGACCGAGATGGCAAGACCTGGGCGATGTCTTTCCATAGGGGAGAGCCTGGACTTTTTGAAGACAAAAAGGACATGTTACCGTCGAACCCCTTCAAGCCATTCAAAGATAAGAGCCTGTTACGCGAGGTAGGCAAGGTTGCCAAGGGCAAAACTGGATCAAGGATTCGTTTCTGGGCTGATCCTCAAATCTTCATTAAAGATGCAGTCATTTCGTTGGATGATTTACTCTCTCGAGCTAGGCAAACTGCATTCCTAGTGCCGGGGCTAAAACTAGTTGTCTCAGACCAGAGAAGTGGTAAAGCAGACACTCACGAATTTTTATTCAATGGCGGAATCACTGAGTTTGCCGACTTTTTAGCCAAGGATGCGCCACTGAGTAACATCTGGAGACTTAGCGGATCAGGCTCCTATTCAGAGACCGTTCCGGTGCTGAACGCAGCTGGAAACATGGAGTCCAAAGAAGTTCAGCGTAACTGTGAAGTGGATGTAGTGGTGCGTTGGGGTACCGACTATGACACCGAAATCAAGAGTTTCGTGAACATCATTGCGACGCCCAAGGGTGGTACTCATCTGCAAGGATTCGAGCAGGCGCTGCTAAAAGTGTTTCGTGCACAGGCCGAAGCGAACTCACGTAAGTTCAAAATGGGTAACGAGAAGATTGAGAAGGAAGATGTCGCTGCCGGGCTAACCGCGGTGGTAACTGTACGACTACCAGAGCCGCAGTTTGAAGGTCAGACAAAAGAGATTCTCGGAACGCCTGCTATCAAAAACATCGTTGCCAATGTAGTTACTAAGGCCCTAACCGATCGTTTCAATAGTTCGAAGCGTGAGGATAAAGCACAGTCGGCTCTAGTGCTTGAAAAAGTAGTAAATGAAATGAAGTCTCGCATTTCAGCTAGGACTCATAAGGAAACTCAGCGTAGAAAGACTGCGCTTGAATCTTCCTCACTACCAACAAAACTTGTTGACTGTAGGACGCAGGACACCATCGATTCAGAGTTAATCATCGTAGAGGGTGAATCAGCTCTAGGAACTGCGAAGCTCGCTCGAAACAGCGAATTCCAAGCGCTTCTGCCTATCCGAGGAAAGATTCTTAACGTTCAAAAAGCTGCCATTACGGATATGTTGAACAACACCGAATGCGCATCAATCATTCAGGTTATTGGAGCTGGTTCTGGTCGAAGCTTTGACATCAATTCAGCTCGCTACGGCAAGGTGATTCTAATGAGCGATGCTGATGTTGATGGTGCGCACATCCGCACCCTGCTACTAACTCTGTTCTATAAATACATGCGCCCATTGGTGGAGGACGGCAGAGTATTCGCAGCGGTTCCACCGTTGCACAGAATCGTCGTTATCAACCCAGGGTCCAAGGCAAACGAAGTAATTTACACCTATTCGCAAGCAGAACTGGAATCGCTGTTAGCCAAACTCGCTAAAGCCGGCAAGAAGTATCAAGAACCAATTCAGCGTTACAAGGGTTTGGGCGAAATGGATGCTGACCAGCTCGCCGAGACAACAATGGATCGCAAGTCAAGAAGCCTAAGACGAGTAACAGTTGAGGATCTACAAAAGGCCGAGGACATGTTTGAGCTACTTATGGGCAATGAAGTTGCTCCAAGAAGAGATTTCATCGTTGACAAAGCGGACTCTTTTGAAAGAGAGCGAATCGACGCTTAGTCGTTTCCAGCCGACACTATTGTCGCGCTAAGTGGAGTTCCTGAAGCATCTCGTTTAGCGAGTGTGTCTCCGACATCAAGTGGCTTGCCGGCTGAAGAAGATGCGAGTATCGGGTTTGATCCCACGAAAGCGAAATACAGCTGGTTTTCATCGCGTATGAACTTTTGCGCGCGCACGCCACCAGTAGCTCTACCTTTCGGTGGGAACTCGGAGAGCTGAGTAAGTTTTGCGCTTCCTGCATCAACTGCGCCGAGAGAGTCACTGTTATTTGCCGCGGTTAGAACAATCGAATCTTTAGTTGTCTTTAGTGAAGTGAAAAAGATTGCCTTGGCTCCATCCGAGAGTTTGATTCCAGCCATACCAGCTGCACCACGACCTTGAGGGCGAACAGCGTCAGCTGAGAATCGGAGAAGTTGAGCGTCATCTGTAATGAAGATAAGTTCATCCTTGTCAGAGCTATTGGCTGCGCCAATTAGTTGATCTCCTGGTTTGAGTGCGATTACTTCAAATTCAGACTTTGGAGCCCAGTCACCGCTGATACGTTTCACGTTTCCTTGTTCGGTGCCGAGTGCAATGGTGGTGGTCTCGGTTAATTCAAAAGCGCCTAAGACAGCGGTCTTTTTTGGTAATCCAAGGAATTCAACGACAGAGACGCTGCTTGCAGGGTCGAAGCCACCTTCTATTGCAGGGATGTCGCTGGCGTGAAGGCGATGCATGATTCCGTCATTGGTTAGGAAGCCGATGTCACTTCTAGTCGTGGTAGAGACGATGTTGCGAATAGCGTCATGTTTACGCCGTTTATTGGTTGGGGCATAGGCCTCGGAAATGCGAAGCACCTGCCCACTAGCAGTTAACACGATGTGACATGGCGAATCTGCAAGCTGAGCATCGATAGCAGAGGCTTTTGCTGCGCTTACCGGCTTTACTTCGGTGACACCATCAGTAATAGTTGTCCTTCGTGGGTCCCCATACTTGTCAGAGACTTCCTGCAATTCCTTGGATACGACTTCTTTGAGGTTCTTTTCGCTTGAGAGGATCTTTCTAAGATCTGCGATTTCCTTTTCCAAGGTTTTTGATTCGTTCTCAAGTTCGAGCTTGGAGAACTTGGTAAGCCTTCTGAGTTTTAGTTCGAGAATGTATTCAGCCTGAATCTCAGAAAGAGTGAACTTCTGCATCAACTTGGTTCTAGCTTCATCGACTTCATCAGCGGCACGAATGATTTTGATAACTTCATCGATACTGAGGATTGCTTTTAGTAAGCCTTCAACCAGATGAAGTCGGGCTAGTTTCTTGCCTAGTCGGTTCTCACTGCGTCTCTTTGTTACGACTATGCGATGGGCGAGGTAAACGCCAAGCATGTCTCTAAGTCCTAGGGTTTCGGGTCTTCCTTCGACCAGCGATACGTTGTTAATGCTGAACGATTCTTCGAGAGGTGTAAAACGATAGAGCAGGTCTAGAACAACATTCGGGTCGAAACCAGTCTTTAGTTCGATGACGAGTTTTAACCCATTCGCACGGTCAGTCAAATCGATGACATCAGCAATACCTTGCAATTTTTTAGAGTTGACGCCATCCTTGATCTTTTCGATTACTCGCTCAGGTCCAACCAAGTAGGGGAGTTCGGTTACGACAAGTGCAAGTTTTCGAGGGGACACTGACTCAATGCTTACTCGTGCTCGAGTTTTGAAGCTACCTCGACCTGTCTCATATGCCTCCTTTATTCCCTCTGTGCCCATGATGATTCCACCTGTTGGGAGGTCGGGTCCAGGAATGTATTTCATCAAGTCTGCTGATTCAAGCTTGGTGTCGTTTAGGAGTGCAATTGCTCCGGCAATCACTTCCCTCATGTTGTGTGGTGCCATGTTGGTTGCCATACCAACAGCAATTCCAGCTGAACCGTTCACTAATAGGTTCGGAAATGCAGCGGGTAGGACTTCTGGTTCTGATAACTGAGCGTCGTAATTCGGCTTGAAGTCGACCACGTCTTCATCTAGGCCCTCGTTCAGTAGCAACGCTGCTGGTGCCAACCTGGTCTCGGTGTATCTTGCGGCTGCTGGCCCATCATCAAGCGAACCGAAGTTTCCATGTCCATCAATCAATGGGACTCTCAAAGTGAATGGCTGTGCCATTCGCACCATCGCATCGTAGATCGCACCATCGCCGTGCGGGTGTAATTTACCCATAACTTCGCCACTAACACGAGCAGATTTGACGTGACCTCGATCTGGACGTAAACCCATCTCACCCATCTGGAAGATGATTCGGCGCTGTACTGGCTTTAGTCCATCTCTGGCATCCGGTAGGGCGCGCGCATAAATAACCGAATAGGAATATTCAAGGAAAGATTCGCTGAGTTCCTGAATGAGTTCGATGTCGACAATTCGCTCGTCAGGAAATCGTTCAGCAGGATTGTTTTCGGTCATGGTCTTTCATCTGATTAGGCTGCCCTGTGGCAGACTGGTCTGGATGCTTACGATGTTACCTTCAGCCCCCAAATCATTGGGGAGGCTTGGCGAAGTGTTGATAAGCGCCCTATCATCCACTCTCGGCCAGCCTAACTCTTTGCAGTTAGCTCCTCGCCGTTCGGTCTGCATCATCCTCATCGATGGTCTTGGAGCCTCAAACTTGAAGCAAGCAGGTGCTCACGCGAGCTTCTTGAATTCGCAACAAAGTGAGAGCGCGATGTGCTGGTTTCCGGCAACCACAGCCACATCTATAACCGGATTTGCTACCAACACTGCTCCATGGGAAAACGGTTTTCTTGGTTACCAAGTTTTCGATAGGAAAACTCGAAAGCCAATGAATTTGCTCTCTGGCTGGGATAACTACTCTGAAGGAGAGCGATACCAAGAGGCTCAAACTATTGCTGAGCTGGCTGTTGAGTCTGGAATCGATTTCCACACTGTCGCACCAAGTGCTTACGAAAGATCGGGTTTCACAGCTGCCACGATGAGGGGTAGTTCCTTCCATGGCAATGACGATATTCAAAGTCGCTTTTCTAAAGCGCTCGAACTGTTGAAAGAACCAAGGTCGAAAGTTGTTTATCTATACATTCCGGAGCTTGATCAGTTAGCGCATGCAAAAGGTGTTGAGTCTCTAGCGTGGCTCAGTTCATTAGAGGATGTGGATTCTCAAATTAGGGGATTCCTTGAAACTTTGCCAAAAACCGTTGGAGCTATTGTCACAGCAGATCACGGTGTAGTTGATGTTGACAAATCCAATCATCTTTATGTGGACGAATTCCTACCAGTTGAATCCCTTGAGTTCGTTGGGGGCGATACACGTGCCTTGTTCCTGTATTTCAAAGAGGGCATAGACCTCGCTTCACAGCGCCAGGTTCTGGAATCAAACTTGTCTGATTCTTGCTATGTCGTGTCACCATCGGATCTGGTTTCAGCTGGCTATTGGCAAGCGCTCAGTGCGAAATCTGAGAATGTAGCGCCGGATCTTATTGTGATGGCTAAAAAAAGAGTTGCGCTTTATCACAGAAGTTTTGCAAAGAAGAAGTCTCTGGAAATGGTTGGCCACCATGGTTCGATAACAAACGAGGAGCTAGCTATCCCTTTGATCAAGTTCGGATTCTAGAATTCCTCGTCTTCGTTCTTCTCACCGAACAGCACTTCAGCCCAACGACTTGTAGTTTGCGGCTTGGCAGGCTCTGGGGCAGATGCTCTTTCTTCTAGAACCTCTGTTTCGAATACAGGTTCAACGACAGGTGAATGAGGAATCTCCACTTGAGGCTCAATTGCTTCATCGAGGGGCTCATCTAGATACTCGTTTGAGTAGATTGGCTCAGTTTCTTCGGGGATAACGCGAAGAGTTGGACGCGTTGATGTGTCCTCTGCTTTTGTTAGAACTTCAGTTTCAATCTGATCCACAATCTCTGGCACAACACTCAATGGGGCAGGGGATTCAACGATGACGCTTTGTTCAATAACTGGGTGGATAAATGTTGTCGTTGGTTCGGTTGCAGCAGGCGGGATGAATCTCTCGTTGGAACTCTTCTGCAAGTTCAGTGTCATACCGTTGGAAAGCTGGATTGCAGTTTGGTTTTCTGGGGTGAGAAGTAGTTGCTTTGCGTTGAAAGACCAGGTTGCGAAACTGTACTCGGTTCCGATCTGAAAACTAACGCTCACAAGCCACTGACCATCAGTTGACTTTTTTGAACTCCAGGTCAAGTTGCTTGCGCCATTAGCAGCAAGTCTGTCATCCATTACTAAACCGAATTCAATGTTTGAGGGGTCAGCGAATCTGTCGGTTGCGAGATTTAGTCTCACGTTTCGAGCAAGTGAAACGACATGATTTAGTTCAGCAACTATTGGAGCTCCGAATTTACGGATTGCATCTTCGTCGGAGGGGTTCGAAATGAGAAGTTGATTGATGCTCTTACCCAGCCTGATTTGCTCTTGGATCTCTCTCGGAGTGAGTGCTACGCTGGCGTCCACTGGCTTGCGTGACTTCATTGCCTTTAGGAGATCCTCAGTTATTTCAAGGGTGTGCTTAGAACCATCTGGTGCTTCCAGTTCAAGGTGCCCTATCGACACACCGGTAATACGTAAATCGGCCATTCTCGCCCTCCTGAGCATAGTTTGGCACTCATATCGGGCTTTACGAGGTTCATTAGCACCGTGCCGCGACACGCCAAGAGGTTCGATTACCTGAGAACTTGCTGATTATGGTCTCTAATGTATTTGCATTATCGGTTTAGATGCGTGAGACTTCCTGCGCCCAACCATTTTGTTTGAAAGGAAAGTAATTGGCTACCGATTACGACGCTCCCAGAAAGAACGACGACGATACGGAGTCGCTGGAGGCAATCAAGGACCGTATTCCCGAGGGAACTACGGCCAGTTCAGATGTTGATGACGCAGATCATTCCGATTCTTTTGCAATCCCTGAGGTTGCAAACGAGGAACTTGACGTTGTAGTGGTTCCTAAGCAGGAAGATGAATTCACCTGTAGCGAATGTTTCATTGTGAAGCACCATTCACAGAAAGCTCGCAAGGACGGCCAGTACGGACCAGTCTGTGTTGACTGTTCTAACTAGTTATTTTCTTTAGAGCTGCAACTAGCTGCTCTGGTCTACGCGTTGAAAATAGCCAATATGGCGTTGGGTCATTCGAGTCCCTAACCTCAATTTTGACCAGTCCCTTTACTCCAATCTGGAATGAAATATAGGCTGCTGGGTTCAACTTCTGGCCACGCTCTTGGAACGCTTGGCTTCGTTCAATTGCAAAAGGTTCCCCAAGTTCTGATGCCGGGATAACAGCTTTTCCAACCCTCAAATCATGCTTGCTGAGTGTTATGACCGGTGACAAGCCGAAACTCAGGAAGAGTATTGCAAGCTCAGAGACAAGCAAAGCGATTAGAGCCGCGTCGGCGCTAAATGCCAGTGCAACTAGGTAAAGCGCTATGGGCACAAATGCTGTTGCCAGGAAAAAGGGCACGCCAGGGATGAGGCGCTCTCTGTATAGGGTTCCTGTTGGAGAATTGGTCATGCGTTTAGAATACGCTCATGACAACTTTTGATGTGTTGATCAGCTGTGCTGATGAATTTATGCCAACTTCAGGTAACCCTGGAGATGCAGGCTTTGATTTGAGAAGCACCATGCAGGCAGTAATTACGCCTGGCGAACGCAAGCTATTTCAAACTGGTGTGAGCATTGCATTGCCGGCTGGTTACGTGGGTCTCGTGCACCCTAGAAGTGGTCTGGCCGTCAAATACGGTGTCACCGTTTTGAATGCACCCGGGACTGTTGATGCCGGTTATCGTGGCGAGATTGCCGTAACTCTAATTAATCACGGCGATGGCGATTTCGAAATTGCTATCGGAGATCGAATAGCCCAGATAGTCTTCCAAAAATTTGAAGAGCCGAACTTCATTCGTGTTACTGAACTACCTGGGTCTATGCGAGGAACTTCAGGCTTCGGATCGACTGGTGTCAAATAATGAACGATTTTCTCTACCCCGACGGTGCTGCTGCTCTCGGTGGTCCATTCGACGAGAGCGATCCTCTAGCACCGACAGAGCTAGCTGAGTTCGGAGCCATCGCTTTTGTTCCGAACTCAAAGGTGAACGTTAGAGCTGAAATTGAAGAGGGGACAGGCCGTATGGTCGCCTTGTCATTTGATTACCAGGAAAGCTCTCTTCAGGTGCAGGCATTCGCTAGTCCTAAGGGTGAGAGTCTTTGGACTGAAGTCCTTGGGGACATCATTGCTAATCTGCAAGCGCAGGGAATCCCGCTTGAACGTCACCTGGGTCCGTTTGGTGAAGAGGTTCAGGCAGAGATGCCAATCAGTTCGGATGAAATCAAAACTGTCCGGATGTTCGGCTTCTCAGGACATCGATGGCTGCTTCGAGGTGTCATTACCGGGACAGCGATTACTGATCTAGCAATCAAAACTGAATTGGAGAATGTATTCAGGGGTATTGTTGTGCGACGTGGGGAAGTTCCACTTCCACCGCGAGAACTCCTCCCGCTATCGCTGCCTGAAGGCGCAATAGTGCCAAAGGTTATGTAATGAACGAACCAAGCAAGGTTTCAAAGTATGGTCTTCGAAAGACCGAAGCGGGTTATCAGGTTGATGCTCAGAGCTTGCTAGCAAGCGTCGGTGGAGTTCAAGGCCTCATCGAAACAACCCTTCCGAGCTTTCTATATGTCCTCAGTTACTCCATTTTCCGAAATCTTGATTGGTCTATTGGGCTAGTGGTGCTAGCGGTTTTGACCCTTGCTGTTCGTCACTTTCTAAAAAAGCGTCCCTTCACACAGTTGCTAGGTTCTTTGTTGGGAGTCGGTCTTGCAATTTATCTAACCCTCAGACCAGGCGGCCAAGCTGTCGACTTCTACGTGAAGGACTTCTGGATCAACGGTGCCTATGGCTCTGTTCTTCTGTTAAGCGTTTTCATTAGGCTGCCCCTACTTGGTGTTCTAGTTGGATTGCTGACTAACCAGGGACTCAAGTGGCGCAAAGATCGCAGAAAGCTCCGATATTTCGACCTAGTTACTCTTCTTTGGGTAGGTCTCTTCGCTACACGGCTGGCCGTTGAATTGCCTCTGTATTTTTCTAATAATGTCGTAATCCTAGGTTTCGTTAAGATTGTTCTAGGGCTACCGTTCTATTTGACGATGATTTGGGTGTCTTGGCTTCTGCTCCGAGGAGTGATTAGAGCCGAACTAGATGGTAATTTGGACTAAGAGTATTTAGTTTCGCCCTTAGGAGTTGGTTTTGTCCAAGAAAGATAGTTTCGGTTCAAGTTCGGTCTTGGATGTCAATGGTAAGCAGTACCGAATTTATAGGCTGGATAGTGTTCTAAAGAGTTCACTTCCATACTCTCTCAAGATTCTGCTTGAGAACCTTCTTCGCACTGAAGATGGTGCAAACATTACCGCGGAACACATCAAGGCCATCGCTGAGTGGGACCCAACTGCTGAACCTGACATTGAGATCCAGTTCAGCCCTGCACGTGTGATCATGCAGGACTTCACCGGTGTTCCATGCATCGTTGATCTAGCAACCATGCGTGAAGCTGTTGCAGCTCTTGGCGGCGATCCTAAAAAGGTAAACCCATTAGCACCAGCCGAACTCGTGATTGATCACTCAGTTGTAATCGATGTTGCAGGAAGCCCTGATGCATTCGAGCGAAACGTTGAATTCGAATACGAGCGCAATGGTGAGCGCTATCAATTCCTGCGCTGGGGACAAGGAGCATTCAACGACTTTAAGGTTGTCCCGCCAGGCACTGGAATCGTGCACCAGGTCAACATTGAATACCTAGCTAGAACAGTCATGACTCGTGAGATTAATGGCGAGCTCGTAGCGTATCCAGATAGCTGCGTTGGAACTGATTCACACACCACAATGGTCAACGGCTTAGGTGTTTTGGGTTGGGGTGTTGGTGGAATCGAAGCCGAGGCTGCAATGTTAGGTCAGCCAGTTTCAATGCTTATTCCAAAAGTTGTTGGCTTCAAACTAACTGGCTCAATTCCCGTTGGTGCAACTGCTACAGATGTCGTTCTAACCATCACAGAGCAGCTCCGCAAACACGGTGTAGTTGGTAAGTTCGTTGAATTCTACGGTGCAGGTGTGTCTGCAGTACCACTTGCAAATCGCGCGACTATTGGAAACATGAGTCCAGAGTTTGGTTCAACTGTTGCAATATTCCCAATCGATCAGGTAACTATTGACTACCTTCGCGGAACAGGCCGCTCAGAAGAACAGATTCAACTAGTTGAGCAATACAGCAAAGCTCAAGGCCTTTGGCACGACGAAAACAAAGAAGCAAAATACAGCGAATACCTGGAGCTAGATCTAGGAACAGTAGTCCCATCAATCGCCGGACCGAAGCGCCCTCAAGACCGCATTGAATTGCACAAGGCGAAAGATCACTACGCCTCTGACATCAAGACCTATAGTGCCGAGACATCAAAACCAATTCAGGTCTCCGATCATGACTATGCGATCGACAATGGCATTGTCGCCATCGCATCAATCACCTCCTGCACCAACACCTCAAACCCATCTGTGATGATGGCAGCGGGGTTATTGGCTCGTAAGGCAGTAGCGAGAGGGATAAAGAGCAAGCCTTGGGTTAAGACCTCGTTAGCGCCTGGTTCAAAAGTTGTTACTGAGTATTTCGACAAGGCTGGTTTGACTTCGGACCTGAACAGTCTTGGTTTTGACTTGGTCGGCTATGGATGCACAACATGTATTGGAAATTCTGGTCCTTTGGATTCCGACATTTCAGCTGCAATCAACGAGAACGATTTGGCTGTTACCGCTGTACTCTCGGGAAACCGTAACTTTGAAGGCCGAATCAATCCAGACGTCAAGATGAATTACCTTGCTTCTCCACCTCTTGTTGTCGCTTATGCGCTCGCTGGAACTATGGATTTTGATTTCGAGACTGAGTCGCTTGGCACAGATTCAGAAGGCAAGCCTGTTTACCTAAGTGAAATTTGGCCAACACCTGATGAGGTTCAGAAGACCATTGATGAAACCATCAATTCTGAAATGTTCACGAAGCAGTATGCGGGCGTCTTCGAAGGAGACTCAAGATGGAAGTCACTGCCAACACCAACCGGTGACACTTTCAGTTGGGATGCTAAGAGCACTTATGTTCGTAAGCCGCCATACTTCGATGGCATGACCATGGATCCAAAACCTGTTGCTGACGTTATTGACGCTAGGGTGCTCGCCAAACTTGGTGATTCAGTGACAACCGATCACATTTCACCAGCAGGCTCGATAAAGGCTGACTCACCGGCGGGACAGTATCTTTCGGCTAATGGCGTGTCTCGTGTTGACTTCAACTCATACGGATCTAGACGAGGCAACCACGAGGTTATGATCCGTGGAACCTTCGCAAACATTAGGTTGCGCAACCAACTGCTCACAAATGTCGAAGGCGGATACACCAGAGACTTCACAGTTCAGGATGGACCGCAGGCCTTCATCTACGATGCATCGAATAATTACCAAGCGCAAAACATTCCCTTGGTGATTCTTGCCGGTAAAGAGTATGGCTCTGGATCGTCTCGTGACTGGGCTGCAAAGGGAACAGCGCTTCTTGGGGTTAAGGCAGTAGTCGCGGAGAGCTTCGAAAGAATTCACCGCAGCAATTTGATTGGCATGGGAGTCTTACCTCTGCAATTCCCTGCAGGTCAGTCAGCTGATTCTCTAGGCCTTGATGGAACCGAGTCATTCACTATCGAAGGTGTTACTGAACTCAACAACGGAGTGACCCCAAAGACTCTTACTGTTACCGCAACTCCATCAGCACATAGCGGAGCTGATAAAACTGCTGTAACTTTCCAAGCAGTGTTGCGTATTGATACGCCAGGTGAAGCGGATTATTTCCGCCATGGTGGAATTCTTCAATATGTCCTTAGAAGTCTGGTCGGTTAGTTCCTGAAATGTCTTTACTTGAGGGGATATCAAAGCCGAGTGATTTGCGTAATCTCACCGACGCAGAGCTCGTTACCCTCTCTGCTGAGATACGTGAGTATTTGATCAAGACCATCGCATCAACCGGCGGGCATCTGGGTCCTAATTTAGGTGTTGTAGAGCTAACAATTGCGATTCATAAGGTCTTTGATTCACCGCATGATCGGATCATTTTCGATACTGGGCACCAGAGTTATGTGCACAAACTTCTCACTGGTAGAACTGACCTTTCCAACATCAGGACTAAAGGCGGGATAGCTGGCTATCCGCAGCGAGCTGAATCAGAGCACGACGTTGTTGAATCTTCGCATGCTTCATCTTCACTTTCGTGGGCGGACGGTATCTCCAGAGCATACAAACTCACTGGGCAAGGCGACCGTGCAGTAGTGGCTGTTATCGGAGACGGTGCGCTGACCGGAGGCATGGCTTGGGAAGCACTCAATAACATAACCGATGATAATGACAGGAAGCTCATCATTGTTGTAAACGATAATGGACGTTCATATGCTCCAACAATCGGTGGTCTCGCTCGATATTTAAACGAGGTTAGAACTGAGCCGATGTATCGAAAGATGTATCGAAGCTCGAGAAGATTCTTCAGTCGTTTCGGTTTGCCAGGGCGAATGTTGTTCTCAACAGTTCGCGGTGCAGGAAAGGGGCTGCTTGGTACTTTTGCCCCTAAGAGCATGTTCCCGAACCTAGATATCAAATACATTGGCCCGATCGACGGTCATGATTTAGAGGCGATGGAGCAAGCTCTGCGACAAGCTGAGAAATTTGCAGCTCCGGTAATCGTTCACGCTATAACTCAAAAAGGTAGAGGATTCACTCTTGCCGAGGAAGACATCGATGATCAATTCCACGCTGTTGGTCAGATCGATCCGGTTACAGGTAAATCACTAGAAGCCAGTGCTGGACCCTCTTGGACATCTATCTTCTCTGATGAGATTACTAAGTTGGCTGCCCAGGACGAGAAGATTGTTGGCATCACTGGAGCGATGCTTATCCCAGTTGGTTTGAAGAAGTTCGCAGACGCCTATCCAAACCGAGTTTTCGATGTTGGAATCGCAGAACAGCACGCGGTTGCTTCTTCTGCTGGACTTGCCTTCGGAGGCTTGCACCCTGTGGTTGCTATCTATGCAACGTTCATGAATAGGGCCTTCGATCAAGTGCTCATGGACGTAGCGCTGCATAACGCAGGAGTTACTTTCGTTCTTGACCGCGCAGGCGTTACCGGACCAGATGGCGCTAGCCACCATGGTATGTGGGATCTTGCCTTGTTGCAGATTGTTCCGGGGATTGAGATTGCTGCTCCGCGAGACACGGTAACTCTTCGAGAAGAACTCGCAGAAGCTCTCCAAGTAGCCGACAGGCCCACCGTTCTTCGATTCCCTAAGGGAGTTGCCCCTGCAGATATCAAGGCTGTGCGCAGGCTAGATGACGGTGTTGATGTGCTAGGTGAAGCTCCAAGCAAGGATGTTCTTATCGTTGGGGTAGGTGCAATGGCTAGTGTCTCCCTAAAGGTTGCAGAACTGTTGGCTGCCCAAGGGATTGGTGCCACAGTTATCGACCCTCGATGGGTAGTGCCGGTGCGAAAGAGTGTTATCGACCTCGCTAAAAATCACAGACTTGTCGTGACAATCGAGGATGGCGTCAGAGTCGGTGGAATCGGTACCAGAATCCGACAGGATCTCCGCGCGGCGCAGGTTGATACCGCTCTAAGTGAGCTTGGCTTGCCTGACGAGTTCTTGGAACATGCCTCCAGATCAGAGATTATGGAACGTGTTGGTTTGACTGCGCAGAGTATTGCCCAAGAAATTGTCGCTCAAGTTGTTGGAGTTCGAGTTCCTCACGCTCGACCGCTAGACGAGATTACTCAGCAGAGTCCTGAGTCTGCACGTTAGTTTCAACTGTCTTCACCTGTAGTGTCTCACTCAATAATCCAGCGGTCGCTTCAATTTGCCATTGCCGAGCACGCTTCTGATTTAGATATGAACTGACGTTCTCACGAGAGATGTCAAGCGGTGGTTCGAAACATATTGCTCGCAAGGTGTCAGGGCTAAGAATGTTCTCCGGCGGGATTTTCATTGCTTCTGAGAGTGTTGCGATAGCGGCACGACTCGCCACTAATCTCGCGTTTGCTTCAGGGAATTTGATTGGCCAGTTCCTGTGGTTGGGGATGCCCGTTGGTTTCGCCCTGAGTTCAACCAACTGCCGAGTTGTATTTCCCTCAACGAAGGCTGCCCACCAGGTGTCAAGGAAAGTCCTACTCGCTCTGCCACTAAAGGTCTTGAGTGAAGCAAGCTCAGGCTTTGTCTTAGGCATTTCCTTCACAGCTGCGACTATCGCACTGTCTGGAATTAGTCTTCCTGGCGCGATGTCCTTTTCAATAGCTAACTCTTCGCGGGCATCCCATATTGATTTCGCAATCGTAAGGGATCTAGCATCTTTAACTTCATGAAGGCCTGTCATTGAACGCCAGCGTTCAGTCTTTTGCGGCTTGGCTGGCTGACCAATTAGGTACTGGAATTCTTCATTTGCAATTTCTAGTTTGTGATTGCCAGCAAGATCTTCTTCAACCTTCTCCCAAAGCTCGTGGAGAACATCAACATCGAGAGCTGCATATTCCAGCCACTCTTCTCGAAGTGGTCTTTCACTCCAATCCACGGCCGAATGCTCTTTAGCAAGTTTCAGTTGAAGGTAATGCTCAGTGATTGTGCCAAGACTTACTCTGGGCAAACCTAGAATTCTCGAACCAAGCTCTGTGTCGAGTATCTCCATGGGCCCGATTCCAAGTTCTTCCAAGCAAGGAATGTCTTGGCTCGCAGCATGGATGATCCAGGGCTTGGTCGATGTTGCCTTGATGAATTCGTTCCACAATTCTTCGCTGAAATGAGCAATCGGGTCTATTAGGTAGATTGCTCTGGCTTTGATGCCAATTTGAATGAGGTAGGCCTTTTGCCCGTATCTGAATCCGCTTGCTCGTTCAGCGTCGATTGCGATGGGATCTTTGGTCTGGTCTATGTCTCGAACAAGTTGATTTAGCAAATCATCGGTTTCGACTAGATGGTAGGGGAGACGCGATTTCAGAAGAGGAGTTGATGTTGGGAGCTCTTCTGGAACGGCTAAATCTTCACTCATTGTGCCTTAGCGAGTTTGACTACTTCTTCTCCCGCGTGGTGAAACCCTGCCATTTCCGCAATTAGATCTTGCCAGGCAGCAAAGTGTGGAGCTAAATTGTCTTCAGTTGGCGACCACGAAGCGCGCAATTCAATTTCAGTGTGAACCGGTTCATTCTCCAGAGAACCGACCCCAGTTGAGATCATCTTGGTAATGGTTCCCGCCTCTGTTGAGTATTTTGCTCCATGGTTTTGAAGAGTTAACTCAAGGGTTCCCCACCAGTAGTTGGCATAGTCCGAGTCATCGATTACGCCTGACTCAAGAGGAGATTTTCCATATGCAATGACACGCATGTTAGACCCCCACGTATCGAATTGGTCAGTGTCATAGAGGAACACAATGCGCCCTGCTGCACGAGAACTCGGGGTCTCAGCAGGGTTCGGTCTATGAGTTGAGAATGCGATGGCAAATTGTGCGATTTTTTCCGGTGCTGGAATCTGGTGTGTCTCCAATTCTGACCGAAGTAGTTCCTTGGTTAGCCCGAGCGCCGCGCTAGCGAACTGCGCCGGAACTTCTTTATCGAATTCGAATATTGACATCTGTTCTAGGCTAAATGCGCGAGGGTCTGAAAATGCCCTGCCACGCCGCTTTATAGGAGGGTTGATGCGCTACATAGCTAGATACGTCGCATTGTTCCGCCTACTTTGGCTTACTAGCAGGGTCAAGGGGGAGTTTTCGATTCTCAAAGTAATCGAGGACGAAGGCCAGAAATTCGTACTTCTACCCGATAACGAAGACACAAGAGCTCCAGGTATTCAGTCGTTGTTCTGGAACTCTCGTAGGGGACACTGTGTTGTTGAGCCGGTACAAACTGCCGAGGACGGCCGATGGTTCAAAGTTCTGAAAAGTTTTAGCGATGATCCGAAACCTACCCGTGGAGCGTGGCTGTCGGGATGGCTAGGTGAGAGACCCGAAGACTTTGGAATTTTGGAACATGAAGAAGTGCTTCTTGAAAATGGGACATTAGCTTGGCAAACAATTAACAACCCTAGCTCTTGGTTGATTCATGTTCACGGACGAAAGACTCTCATGGGGGAAACACTGAGGAACTTCAAGATCTTCAGTGATTTGGGATTCAGTCAACTAACCATTTCGCACGAAACAGATAAAAAGCCTTTTGGGTTAGGTAAACATAAATCGACAATGGGTTTCACGGAATGGACCCAGGTTGAACGTGCGGTTCAGCACGCAAGAGCTAAAGGTGCGCAACGGGTAGTTCTATTCGGCTGGTCACTCGGCGGGATGATGGTTGGAAGATTTCTCTCACAATCCGCGCACAAGGACATCGTCATTGCGGCAATTTTTGACTCACCTATGTTTGACCTTAGGAATACCCTTCGATTCCAAGCCAAGCTTGCAAACTATGATCGGAAGTTCGCTGACGAAGTTTGCTCGCTAATGGAGCACTCATTTGCACTGAAACTCATGGGCTATCCAAAACTTGCTGTCGATGACTTTTCGCTGGGGATAAACTCAATCAACACACACATCCCAATGCTCGTTTTGTATTCAACAAACGATGGTTATGTAGAGGCGAATGATGCTCTGTCGTTTTCGCAAATGAATGCCACGGCGGTTTTGGTTGAATTCCCTGGCGCGAGACATTGTCGTTTGAAAAATTCCGATCTTTCACGTTACGAGAGTGTTGTTAAGGACTTCATTTCAACACTTTGAACCGGAACAGGAATGTGGTTTCTGAAGCCAATAGTTGAATTATTTCTGCTTGAATGTTCAATTCATTACAGAACAGCAGCGCATATTGCGAAGCTTCATCTCGGTCTTTGGCATCAACTACTGTAAGGCAAAGCTCATCTATAGCTCCACTTTCGAATAGATTTGCGGCGGCGGATAACCCTGTTTCAAGAACGACTGACGTTGCTCCAAGGTTTTCGATTACTGCGGATACAGCAGCCGTGAAGTCGGAGTCCTTTAGATGGAAATACGACAAAGAACGGTTTAGGTATTTCGTTTCAAGTTCGGACGTGGAGCAGATTATTACCGGCATTTGGCTGGTGGTATTCGTTGCAGGGATGTCAAGTGAGTTTGGGTGGCGGGTAATTATTGCCAACGGTGCGAGTCTTGAGGCGCGTAGGTTTTCAGATCTAGCTGTTTCTCCTGTTGTGATAATCAGATCGCTCTGTGATCTGATTAGTTTGAGAAAGAATCTATCCAATTCATTACTGACCGTGTCACTGCTAATGGTCTTTGATTGGTTTGGATTTAGAACAAAGTTGAAACGTGTGCCATGGTTTTTGGGGTAGAAGGATTTTGCAGCTTCGAAGTCGGGCTCGGCTAGATCTATGTTTATCGTTTTCTCGTTGGGAAAGATCTCTTGAACTATCACGAGGCTTTTTCTGCAACCTGACGTTTAATTCGAGTGAGCATGCCGTGCATTCCCCGAATTCTTAGCGGCGATACAAGTTCGGTGAGCTGCAGATCAGTAATGAATTGGTCAGAGAAGTCTCTAACAGTCTCGTAGGACTGCCCATCCAGTGCGAGCTGCAGCAGGCTTGCGAAGCCTCTTGTAGTTGGTGCTTCAGCTGGTGCGGTTAGGAAAATGCTGGCGATGCCGTCATTAGTCTCAACGAATAGAAATACCGGTGACTGGCATTCTTCAACTCTTTCGAGAAGTTCTGGGTGATCGCGGTACCTCTCTGGCAGATCAGGCAGAGCGTCCGCATACTCCAACAGCAGTTCTAGCCGCGCTGATTTAGGAACTTCTGAGAATGCCTCGATTATTTCTATTGCCGGTGCTGTGTAGTCGCTCAAAATCAATACCCTTGCGGAACTGGCCCAGGTTCTGTGCCTTGAACGATTGGAACTCGCACGGCCGATCCCCATTCAGTCCAGCTGCCGTCATAATTTCTTACGGTCTGAAGCCCTAGCAAGTATTTGAGGACGAACCAGGTGTGCGAAGACCGCTCTCCAATTCTGCAGTATGCGATGACGTCGCTGGCATCTGCTAATCCAGCTTGGTTTAGGTAGATGTCTTGCAGTTGTTCAAGTGTCTTGAAGGTTTGATCATCGTTCACAGCACGGCTCCAGGGCACTGATGCTGCGCTCGGGATGTGTCCGCCTCTCAGGGCACCCTCGTCAGGGTAGTTAGGCATGTGAGTTCGTTCACCTGAATACTCTTCAGGGCTTCTGACGTCAATCAGAGGTTTCCCAAAATGAGCAAGAACATCGGCTTTGAAGGCACGGTTTAAAATGTCATCCCGCTGAATCTGAGGATATTCAGTTGTGTCGCGCTGAGGGTTTGCCTTTGTAAGTTCTCTTCCTTCGGCTATCCACTTGGCACGACCCCCGTCGAGAATACGAACATCCTCGTGGCCAAAGAGTTTAAAGATCCACAGAGCATAGGTTGCCCACCAGTTACTCTTATCCCCATAAATGACGATGCTGTCTGAGCGTGAGATTCCCTTCGCACTCATCAGCCTTGAGAAGGCTTGACCATCAAGGAAATCTCGCGTCACTGGGTCGTTTAGCTCAGTGTGCCAATCAAGCTTTATAGCGCCTGAAATATGGCCAGTCTCGAAGAGCAGGATGTCTTCATCGCATTCAATTAGAACGAGACCCGGCTTGTCTATGTTTTGGCTTAGCCATTCAGTCGAGACGAGGACCTCAGGGTGCTTGTAGTCTCGAAATCGTAGCGCTGGGTCTAATTGATAAGGCAAGGGTGTTTCCTAGTCTGGATTTAGAATGTATTGCGGTGACTCTATTCTCCCAAAAAGAGCCTGCAAAAAGAATGGCGAAGCGTAAATGCGAGTAACAATCTCTGAATTGAGCACGGAGGTCTCCAATTCCGAGCTCTTTGCTGAGCTGTCGCCACCCACTGAATTCCAATCTGCCTCATTTGATAACTACTTCCCGAATGAAGACTTCCCAAGTCAGGCTCTAGTAGCCGCCCAAGCTAAAGACTTTGCTAGGGATCTTCGCAAGAAAAATTCGACCAAAGTTGGCATCTATCTGGATGGTGGGTTCGGAGTCGGAAAGACCCACTTATTAGCTTCTATTTTTCATGAGGCGAAAGCGAAGTCACTATTTGGTTCATTCATTGCATACACCAGCATGATTGGTTACCTCGGCTTCGCTGATGCAGTCACTGCATTCGGTAAATATGAACTGCTTTGCATCGATGAATTCGAACTGGATGACCCAGGAGACACCATGATTATGTCCAGGTTCTTGAAAGAATTGAGCGCTAAGGGGGTTCGCTTCGCAACTACCTCCAACACTCCTCCAACAGCTCTAGGGGAGGGTAGGTTCGCCGCTGATGGCTTCCAGCGTGAAATTCAATCGGTTGCTGATCGGTTCGAAATATGTCGAATCGATGGAGATGACTATCGCCACCGTAAGGGTAGCTACGATTTCAAGCCGGCTTCCGACATTGAAGTTGATACTTTGGTTTCGGGGGAGAAGCGAGTTCTGGCTGAGCAATTCAGTGACACATTGAACTTTCTGGCATCAATTCATCAGTCTAAGTATGCAAAAGTTGCGGAGCAGATTGAAGTCTTATCCTTACTGAACGTAAGGCAAATCGATGATCAATTCGAAGGTTTACGCCTTGTAAGTTTCATCGATCGTTGTTACGAAGCGGGTGTGAAATTGGTTTTCACTGGGGAATCCCTCGATGGAGTCTTCAGAGAAGACCATGTGCAGGGTGCATACCGAAAGAAGTATTTACGCTGTTTGTCTAGACTCTCGGCCATGCAAATTCAGAATCTTTAACATTTCTGAAACATTCTGTGGTGTTTCGCGAAACATTATTCAGGCACTCTAAGAGCATCCCACTTTGGGTATCTACGCTTTGGAGGAAAACATGGATCAGGGAAATACCGCATTCGTCTTGATTAGTGCTGCTTTGGTGCTATTGATGACACCAGGCTTGGCATTCTTTTACGGAGGTATGGTCAAAGCTAAATCTGTTGTGAGTATGATGATGCTGTCATGGGGATCACTTGGCCTCGTTGGTGTGCTTTGGGTTCTCTATGGGTATGCAGTTAGCTTCACCAGTTCAGATAGCTCCACTTTCTATGGCATCCCTGGCTGGTTCGGAATCGACACAGCCTCTCTTGGTTTGACTGCACAGACCACTGGTGCACTAGCCACTCAGACTGCGCCTCATCCTGAGCTAGCTTTCGTCGCTTTCCAGGCTACTTTCGCAATCATCACAGTTGCCCTTATCTCTGGTGCAATTGCTGACCGCGCTAAGTTCGGTGGCTGGATGATCTTCGCGGGCATCTGGGCAACACTTGTCTATTTCCCAGTTGCGAACTGGGTCTTCAATTTCGGTGCAGCGGCTGATCACCACGATGGTGGTTGGTTAGTAAAGCTCGGTGTCATCGACTTTGCTGGTGGAACTGCAGTTCACATTAACGCCGGAGCAGCTGGACTGGCACTTGCACTTGTATTAGGAAAGCGTTTCGGTTTCAGCAAGGGAATCACACAGCCACACAACGTACCACTTACGCTCCTTGGTGTCGCGTTACTTTGGTTCGGTTGGTTTGGTTTCAACGCAGGAAGCGAGCTAGGTGCTGATGGTGTTGCATCAATCGCATTCATCAACACACTCTCAGCTCCAGCTGCTGCAATGGTTGGTTGGATCATTGTTGAGAAGATTCGTCACGGCAAAGCAACATCTATCGGAGCTGGTTCCGGCGCCGTTGCAGGGTTGGTTGCAATTACTCCTGCCTGTGCAGCTCTAGATCCGGTTTGGGGCATGGTCCTAGGTCTCTTGGCAGGAGCTCTCTGCGCGTTGGCAATTGACCTAAAGTTTGCTCTAGGTTTCGATGACTCCTTAGATGTTGTAGGTATTCACCTTGTGGGCGGAATCGTTGGAACATTGTTCATCGGTGTCTTCGGTCGCGGCGTTGGCTTCGCCTTCGGAAACGGCTTTGCTCAATTGGGTAAACAGGCAATTGGAGCTGGATCAGTTCTGGTTTACTCCTTTGTTATCGCCTACATCATCGGTTGGTGTGTTGAAAAGACAGTCGGATTCCGCGTCAAGGCTGAAGATGAGATTGCCGGAATTGACACCGTTGTTCATGGTGAAGAGGCTTATGCCTTCGGGAATGACCGAGTCTAAAGCTATTTAGTTATTACCCCCGTGGCGCTGTTTTTGGCACCACGGGGGTACTACTTTGACGAACTTTGCCTAAATCGGTTAGAGTTCTATGTGTCTCGAAAGAGATATGCGGATGTGGCTCAGTTGGTAGAGCACAACCTTGCCAAGGTTGGGGTCGCGAGTTCGAATCTCGTCATCCGCTCGAAGCGGGCTCAAACAAAGCCTCGTGGAAACATGGTGGAGTGGCTGAGCGGCCCAAAGCAGCAGCCTGCAAAGCTGTAAAACCACGGGTTCAAATCCCGTCTCCACCTCCAAGATTTACTACCTGGACGATTGGCGCAGCGGTAGCGCACTTCCTTGACATGGAAGGGGTCACTGGTTCGATCCCAGTATCGTCCACCATCGGTCATAAGATGTTTGGGAGTAGAAGGTGTCCTGGAGTCAAGAAGTGCAGTTCTTCTATAGTCTTCTCTTGCTTGTTGGACTTGCCCTGTTCTACTTCGGATATCGATTTGGTATCAAGCGAGGCTACAAGCCTATGGTTGCTTTTATCATCTGCCTCTTCCCGCCTTATTCATTTCTTGTCTTTTGGTTGTTCCCTAGAAGACCGGGAACCTCAAAGAAGAGTTCGTCAGTCGAGTTCAAATAGACTTTTCCCCCGATGCCTAAACCGAAGAAATATTTTAAGGTGTACGGGATTCCGTACGTACCTAAACCTCTGCGCGAGGTCTTCCTAAAAACATTTGAAACTAGGAATGAAGCTGACGCATACATTTTGGCGCTTCACAAACTTCAAAGCGAAGGCGAGCCTCTATACAAGGAATATCGAATAAAGATTGGTGCTTATCGAGGCGAAAAATAGTTAGGCGATGTTCGATCCGACTAGGTGGCCAATTGCATAGGTAATACCCATCGTTGCAAGGCTCACAACTAAGTTTCTAACTATTCCACGGCCAGGTCTTGCTCCGCCAATTTTTGCACCAACAAATCCGGTAAGGATTAGCGCGAGGACAACCGAGCCGATTGTTGCCTGAATCCTGTAATCAACCCACGGACCAATCACAGCGAGAAGTGGTAACAGTCCACCAGCTGCGAAAGCAATAAATGATGAGAGCGCCGCTTGGATAGGGCTAACGTGATGATCCGAATCAATGCCGAGTTCAGCTTCAGCATGGGCTCTTAGTGCATCCTTCTTGGTTAGTTCCTCTGCAACCTGAATGGCTAACTTAGGGGAGATGCCCTTCTGTTCATAGAACCAGGCAAGCTCTCGAAGCTCACCTTCTGGGTTTGCTGCTAGCTCTGCTCTTTCAATATTGAGTGCAGCCTTTTCGCTATCACGCTGAGCGCTCACAGAGGTGTATTCACCACCTGCCATTGAAATTGAGCCCGCGACCACAGCTGCTACGCCAGCCAACATAATCGTTGACCCTGACACTCCTGGGGATGCGGCAACACCGAGAATTAGACCGGAGGTCGACATGATGCCGTCATTTGCACCTAGTACTCCAGCACGCAACCAGTTGAGTTTGGCTGCCATTGTGTTTCTGTTGATCTCTAGAGAAGCTATCGTCGCATCCAGTGCTGCATCATTAGGTTTGGTCATGACTTCAGGAAACACCATTCGGACTGTTTTTGCTAGCAAGGCACACCTAACAACTCTGGTTTAGGATTTAGAGATAAAGCCTTACGGAGACTATTTTGAACAGCAATGAATTGATTTCAGCAACCATTGATGGTGTGGAGCAAAGCATCCCAGCCTCATCAACTGGGTTCACCCTGTTCACGGAGAAATCTGTAGTCGCTCTTCGAGTAAATGGAGAGCTGAAGGATCTGGCTCACAATGCCCAGCCTGGGGATTCAATAGAGGCGATACACATCAGCTCTCCAGACGGTTTGAACATCTTGAGGCACTCTGCTGCCCACGTACTTGCCCAAGCCGTTCAAACAATCAACCCTGAAGCAAAGCTAGGCATTGGGCCTCCAATCAAAGATGGTTTCTACTATGACTTCGATGTTGAGAAGCCATTCACACCAGAAGACCTTCGTGCTCTGGAGAAGGAAATGGATCGCATTATCCGAAGCGGGCAGAGGTTCCTGCGAAGGGTGACCAACGAAGCCGACGCGGCTATCGAGTTATCTTCTGAACCATACAAGCTTGAACTAATTGGTTTGAAATCCGGTACTCAAGATGTTGGTGAAGCGTCCGCGGAAATCGGTGCTGGCGAACTGACTATCTACGATAACTTCGATGTCAAATCTGACTCAGTTGTTTGGAAGGACCTCTGTCGAGGACCGCACCTACCCAACACTCGAATGATTGGCAATGGGTTCGCACTTACCCGATCAGCTGCGGCCTATTGGCGTGGAAATGAAAACAACAAGCAACTGCAAAGAATTTACGGAACTGCTTGGCCTAGCAAGGATGAACTGCGCGAACACCAGGCGCATTTGGAAGAGGCCGCTAAGCGTGATCACCGACGTATCGGTGCCGAGTTAGATTTGTTCTCTTTCCCCGAGGAGATTGGTTCTGGCCTTGCTGTCTTCCACCCGAAAGGTGGAATCATCCGCAAGGTCATGGAAGATTACTCTCGAGCAAGGCACGAACAGAGTGGATACGAGTTCGTATACAGTCCACACGTAACTAAAGCTAACCTTTTCGAAACCTCTGGGCACCTTGAATGGTATGCCGAGGGAATGTTCCCTCCGCTAAAGCTGGACGAAGAATTAGATGAAGCTGGCAATGTCAAGAGACAGGCCCAGGATTACTACCTGAAGCCAATGAACTGTCCTTTCCACTGCTTGATCTATAAATCCCAAGCTCGTTCATATCGGGATCTTCCACTTCGCATGTTTGAGTTTGGAACTGTTTACCGTTATGAGAAATCCGGTGTGCTGCATGGAATCACTAGAGCACGTGGATTCACTCAAGATGATGCTCACTTGTATGTTGCAAGAGAGAGCATCGGTGTTGAACTAACCAACGTGTTGAACTTTGTCCTTGACCTATTACGTGATTATGGTTTGACTGATTTCTATCTAGAGCTCTCAACTAAAGAAGAGGGAAATCCAAAGTTCGTTGGATCAAACGAGATCTGGGAAGAAGCGACAGCAACTCTTGCACAAGTGGCAACTGATTCTGGATTGGAACTAGTTCCGGATCCAGGAGGAGCTGCTTTCTATGGACCGAAGATATCAGTTCAGGCAAAGGATGCCATCGGGCGGACTTGGCAGATGTCAACCATTCAATTGGATTTCAATCTTCCAGAGCGATTTGACCTCGAATACACGGCTCCCGATGGTTCTAAGCAAAGACCGGTAATGATTCACCGAGCGCTATTTGGCTCAATTGAGAGATTCTTTGGCGTGCTTACCGAACACTATGCGGGTCACTTCCCGCCATGGTTAGCACCTGTGCAAGTAATTGGAGTTCCTATTGCTGATGAATTCTCTACTTACCTTCACGGCATTGCAGCAGATTTGCGTTCATCAGGAGTTCGAGTGCAAGTTGATGACAGCGATGAGCGCATGCAGAAGAAGATCCGTAACCATACTCTGGCACGAGTTCCTTACATTCTCATTGCCGGTGCAGAAGATCAAGAGAAGGATGCTGTCTCATTCAGATTCCGTGATGGCAGTCAGATCAATGGAGTTCCTAGAGCACAAGCGGTCGCCCGTATCTTGAAAGACATTGCCGAGAAGGTCCAGGTTTAGCAGTGGAAGCTGAGAGCGGCAACGATCTACAGGGAATCCCAGACGCCTTCCAGCGACTTTGGACTCCTCACCGTCTTGTATACATTCAAGAGGGAACCCAGCCAACAGATGACAAATGCCCCTTTTGTCTAGGTCCTGCTCTTACCGACGAAGAATCACTAATTGTCCATAGGGGAGAGACCTGCTTTGTGCTCCTAAACCTCTATCCATACAACTCTGGCCACTTACTAGTTGTCCCTTATCGTCACATACCGAATTACACCGACGCCAACCCCGCGGAAGTCTCTGAGTATGGAGCGCTAACCCAGAAGGCCATGCGTGTTCTGAGCGTTGCTGGTGGTGCACACGGGTTCAACATAGGCATGAACCAGGGTGCAGTTGCTGGAGCTGGCATCGCTGGGCATCTGCATCAACACGTGGTCCCAAGATGGCGCAACGATAGCAATTTCTTCCCGATCATTGCTCAAACTAAAGCCCTGCCTAAACTGCTGGGAGATGTTCGAGCGGAAATAGCCCAAGCCTGGGGTCAAATCTCGTAATCTATGGAAACCTGCTCCTAGTATCAGGTTTAGAATGGGTACATGTCTGAAACTAACTCACACCACAACTCAACCCCACTAGTAAAACGCGGCCTTGCTGAGATGCTAAAGGGCGGCGTGATCATGGATGTGGTGACAGCAGACCAAGCGAAGATCGCTGAGGACGCTGGAGCAGTTGCTGTGATGGCGTTGGAGCGCGTTCCTGCCGACATCCGTGCCCAGGGTGGTGTCGCAAGAATGAGTGACCCAGATCTAATTGACCAAATCATTGCCTCAGTGTCAATCCCTGTCATGGCTAAGGCTCGTATCGGCCATTTCGTAGAGGCTCAGATTCTTCAGTCCCTCAAAGTTGATTACATCGATGAGTCAGAAGTTTTGTCTCCGGCAGATTATGTGAATCACATCGACAAGTGGCAGTTCAACGTTCCTTTCGTTTGTGGAGCGACCAATCTTGGTGAGGCGCTTAGAAGAATCACAGAGGGCGCAGCAATGGTGCGTTCTAAGGGTGAAGCTGGTACCGGCGATGTAAGCGAAGCAACCAAACACATCAGAACTATCCTCGGCGAAGTTCGTGCCCTTAGTGCAAAGACTGAAGACGAACTTTACGTCGCCGCGAAGGAGTTGCAAGCTCCAATTGAATTAGTTCGTGAAGTCGCAAGAACTGGAAAACTTCCAGTAGTACTTTTCACTGCCGGTGGAGTAGCAACTCCAGCAGACGCTGCGCTAATGATGCAGCTAGGTGCCGATGGTGTATTCGTTGGTTCCGGTATCTTCAAGTCAGGTAACCCAGCAGCCCGTGCCGCCGCGATTGTTAAGGCAACGACCTCTTACGATGATCCAGATGTTTTAGCTCAGGTTTCTCGTGGTTTGGGTGAGGCGATGGTTGGAATCAACGTTGCAGACATTCCAGCTCCACATCGTCTGGCTGAACGCGGCTGGTAGTAATTGGCTCCAATCGGCGTTCTCTGCCTCCAAGGTGATTTCAGAGAGCACCTCGCTGTTTTTGCAGAGCTCGGGATCCCAACTGTTCGGGTTCGTAAACCCGTCGATCTGATTGGCATTTCCGGTCTAGTCATCCCAGGCGGTGAGAGCACAGTTATCGACAAACTCAGCAAGATTTATGAACTCAGAGAACCGATTATCAAACTCATTGCGGCAGGACTCCCTGTATTTGGAACCTGTGCTGGGTTGATTATGCTGTCGAATCGTTTCACCGGTGGACCAAGGGACCAGGATAGTTTCGGTGGCCTAGATGTCACAACATCCAGAAACGCTTTCGGTTCTCAAACGGATTCCTTCGAAACTGAGTTGTCAATTCACGGTATTGAGAAGCCCATTAAAGTCGCCTTCATTCGCGCACCTATCGTTACTCAAGTTGGGGAATCGGTTGATGTATTAGCGAAACTCATTGATGGTTCGATTGTGGCCGTTAGGCAGAACAATCTCCTTGGAATTAGCTTTCACCCTGAAATGACTGGGGAACCCGCAGTGCACCAATACTTCGCAGAGATGTGTAAAACTGCGAATTTCACAGCGGCAAACTAAACTTTCTCTGTCAGAGAGTATCTAGGAGTTATCAATGTCCGGCCATTCCAAATGGGCAACAACTAAGCACAAGAAAGCTGTCATCGACGGTAGAAGAGCAAAGCTCTTCGCGAAGTTGATCAAGAACATCGAAGTTGCAGCGCGCATGGGCGGTGCTGACCTAGACGGTAACCCAACCCTTTACGACGCCGTTCAGAAGGGGCGAAAGTCTTCCCTTCCTAACGACAACATTGATCGTGCAATAAAGCGTGGAGCCGGGCTTGACGGTGGCGCAGTTGATTACCAGACCATCATGTATGAGGGTTATGGCCCTAATGGTGTCGCAATACTTATCGAGTGTCTAACTGATAACAAAAACCGAGCTGCGGCGGATGTGCGACTAGCTGTCACACGTAATGGTGGAACTATGGCTGATCCGGGTTCAGTTTCATACCAGTTCAGCCGCAAAGGTGTAATCATTGTCGAACGTAATGAAACGACCAATGAGGATTCGATACTCGAAGCAGTGTTAGAAGTTGGTGTTGATGACATCCAAGACCGTGGTGAGCAATTCATCATTACAACCGACCCGAGCTCAATGGTTGCTGTTCGTTCAGCTTTGCAATCTGCAGGAATTGATTATGAGAGCGCGGACGTTGAGTTCATTTCGTCGATGCCAGTTCAAGTTGACGTTGATACTGCGCGCAAAGTTATCGCACTTATCGATGCTCTTGAAGATTCTGATGAAGTTCAGAATGTTTACTCAAACTTTGATATGACAGCAGAAGTTGCTGCGGCGCTAGACGCTGAGTAAATGTCTGAAGTAATTCTTGGCATAGATCCTGGACTCACGCGTTGTGGTTTTGGGATTATTGCCAAGAGTAAATCCAGGACCGTCAGTTTTATGCGAGTTGGAGTTATTCAATCTCCTTCGACTATGGAGTTGAGCGCACGTCTTGCACTCATAGGCGATGAAATCGGGAAAGTGCTCGATTCCGAAAAACCTAGCAGGGTTGCTATCGAACGAGTGTTTAGTCAAAAGAATCTGAATACAGTAATTGGAATCGCCCAGATCACCGGCATCATCTCCTATCTCTGCTATCAGCGCAACGTGCCAATTGTTTTCCATACGCCAACTGAAGTTAAGGCTGCGGTTACAGGTAGTGGTAAGGCTGGTAAGGAACAGGTGACAATGATGGTTACCAAGATCCTCAAGCTCAAAGAGATTCCAAAGCCAGCGGATGCTGCCGATGCATTAGCTGTCGCTATCACATCTGCTTGGCGCGGGGATACATCTTCTATCGCTAATGACTTGTCAACAGCTGAGACTGCCGCTCAAAAGAAGTGGCGTCAGGCAATAGCATCCTCCAAGAAATCAAAGTAGTCAACGGTTATCCTTTAGACGTGATTGCCTCTATCTCTGGAACCATAAGCCGCATCGGTCTAACTGATCTCGTTATCGAGACGAGCGGCATTGGTTACCACGTGAATGTAACAGCAAGCACTGCGCTTGATCTCAATGTTGGACAATCGAGAAAATTATTCATCGCGCACATTATTAGAGAAGATTCGCAAACCCTGTTCGGTTTTGAATCTGAGGAGCAATTACAGTCCTTCAACCTACTTTGTTCAGTTTCAGGCGTCGGCCCGAAATCCGCACTTTCAGTAATTGGAACTCTCGGTGTCGATGGGTTAGCAAAAGCTGTGGCAACTGCGGATGACAGCATGTTCAAAAGTGTTTCTGGAATTGGCCCGAAAACAGCAAAACTAATTGTGCTATCGCTGACAGGCAAACTCGTCAGTGACTCTTCAAGTTCTCCAATGTCAACTCAACTCAACAATGTGACAGCAGCTCTTGTTGGGCTTGGATATCAAGAACGTTCTGCCAAGAAGGCCGTTGAGGATGCGTTAGTGCTGACGCCATCGGTAACCGATACAGAGTTACTTAGGGGAGCACTCGCACAACTCTCATCGGCTAGAAAAGTAGTTGCTGATGAGTGACGAACTTTTGAATGCAAGCGCTGAAGAGAGCGACATAGTTTTTGAATCAGCCATCAGACCACAGTCGCTGAGCGAGTTCGTAGGTCAAGAGAAAGTACGAAATCAGATTCAACTACTGATTGATGCAGCTGCAATTCAGCAACGAACTGCAGATCACATTTTGCTAGCGGGGCCTCCAGGATTGGGAAAAACAACCCTTGCGATGATTGTTGCAAGTGAGTCTGGTCGTCCGCTTCGCATGACTAGCGGTCCGGCTATTCAGCATGCGGGCGATTTAGCTGCTGTCCTTTCTTCGCTCACAGCGGGTGAGGTTCTTTTCATTGATGAGATTCACCGAATGTCCAGATCTGCAGAGGAGATGCTCTATCTCGCTATGGAGGATTTCAGGGTAGACGTCATGGTAGGCAAAGGAGCCGGGGCGACAAGTATTTCCCTCGACCTAGATCCATTCACCCTGGTTGGCGCAACTACAAGAAGCGGTTTACTTCCTAACCCGCTACGAGACCGTTTCGGCTTTACCGCTAACCTCGATTTCTATTCAAACGCCGAACTTGAACAAGTAGTTACTCGAGCCGCCAATTTGATGAAGCTCACAGTGGATAGTCATTCAGTGGGGCTTATCGCTTCAAGGTCGCGAGGAACCCCGCGTATTGCCAACAGGTTGTTGCGCCGAGTCAGAGACTTTGCTTTGGTTCACCACAAGGGTGAGGTTCAAGACACTACAGTGGCTAAGGCCCTTGAATTGTATGAAGTTGATGAATTGGGCCTTGATCGCCTCGATAGGGCAGTGCTATCAACTCTCATCCTGAAATTCGAGGGCAAACCGGTTGGTTTGAACACTTTGAGTGTGGCCCTCGGCGAGGAACAAGAGACTATAGAAAGCGTTGTAGAGCCTTTCCTTCTCAGAACGGGGCTAATAGCCCGAACAACAAGGGGGAGACAGGCCACAGCGGCTGGTTACCGACACCTGGGTATTACTCCGCCAAAGTCAGAACCGGACCTATTCGACTAGTCTCTCGCCTATAATCGAGTAGTTATCGCAAATTTCTAGCCGATTGGTTCCTAATGGACTTCAGCCTTGTCATCATCCTTCTCGTATTCGTTGCATTCATTTTCTTCAGCAACCGTCGACGTAAGGCAGCCACCGCCCAACTTGAGAGCTCAGTCAAGGTTGGGGCTAAAGCAGTCATGCTTGGCGGTATTACGGGAACAATCGTGGAAGTCAGAGAGACAACCCTTGTTGTTGAAACTTTCCCTGGCACAAAGATCGAATTCCTAAAAGCTGCGGTTCGAAGCGTCAATGCTCCAAGCCTCGATGAGAAGCCAGAAGCTAAGACTTCAGCCGCCAAGAAGGCAACACCTGCAAAGAAGCCTGCAGCGACTGCAAAGGCAACTCCAGTTGCTAAGAAGCCTGCGGCAAAGTCAAAGAAGTAGTCAGAGTTTAGAGAGAAGAAGGCACAACCTTGTCTGAAAGAAACGGAATCACTAAGGCAGCGACCAAGTCTCTGGTCTGGTTGCTAGTACTTCTATTCGGCATCACTGGAATCATTGGACTCAACAAACTATTCGGCGAGGCAAAGGCGACATTCGTTCCTAACCTTGCTCTAGACCTTTCTGGTGGAACACAGATCATCCTGACACCGGTAGTTGCAGATGGCGCTCAGGTTCTTCCGGAGCAGGTAAATCAAGCCGTATCAATTATTCGCCAACGTGTTGACTCAACTGGTGTTAGTGAATCTCAGATCAACACTTCTGGAAACAACATCGTCGTTTCAATCCCAGGTATTCCTGACAAGAACACACTTGCACTTATTAAGAGCTCCGCGAAACTCGAATTCCGTGCGGTCCTTGTTGCCTCAGCTGGAACAAAGACCACGGTAGGCAAGACCGGTTCAAAGCCAATCAAGACTTCTCAGGCAACCCCAACCGATAAGAGTGACCTAAATCAGGTTTCAGCCGCCCTGCAGAAGGCCTACGAGAACCTTGATTGCAGCAAATCATTCCGCAAGCCAGGTCAGGTAGACCCAGCAAACCTTCCTCTGGTTACTTGTAACAGAGATCTGTCTGAGAAATACATTCTGGGTCCAGTTGAACTGAATGGAACTGACCTTTCAAATGCACAGGCAGGAACTGTTTCTGGAGCAAATGGAACAACAACCAACGAATGGGCTGTTGACTTAGCTTTCAACTCTGCAGGTGGGGACAAATTCGGCAAGGTTACTAGCCGCCTTTACCCATTGACCGACCCAAGGAACAGATTTGCAGTCACTATTGATGGTTATGTGATTACTGCACCTGCAACTCGTTCTGTCATCACTGGTGGCACAGCGCAGATCACTGGTTCATTCGATCAAAAGAGCGCGTCAGTTCTTGCCGACCAGTTGAAGTATGGATCTCTACCGATTTCATTCACTGTGCAGAGCCAAGAAAACATTTCAGCGACACTAGGTTCAGAGCAACTTCAGTCAGGTCTACTAGCCGGTCTTATTGGTTTAATCCTGGTTATTGGTTACTCAATTTTCCAATACCGAGGACTCGCTGTTCTCACTCTCGGATCTCTAGGTATCGCAGCAATTCTTACTTACTTGATGATTGCGCTACTCACTTGGAGACAGGATTACCGACTATCGCTATCTGGTATCGCCGGTTTGATTGTTGCCATTGGTATCACAGCCGACTCGTTCATCGTTTACTTCGAGCGTGTGCGAGATGAACTTCGTGAAGGCAAAGCACTCAATGTTGCTGTTGAAGCAGGTTGGAATCGGGCTAAGCGCACGATTATCGTCTCTGACGCAGTAAGCCTATTGGCCGCTGGTACCTTGTTCGTCTTGACCGTGGGTAACGTGAAGGGTTTCGCTTTCACACTTGGTCTGACTACTCTGATTGACCTTGCAGTTGTTTGGCTGTTCACTTATCCAACATTCAGATTGCTTGCCCAGACCAAATTCTTCTCATCAGGACACAAGCTCTCAGGCCTAGAACTTCGTGAGTCAACTGGTTTTGGATACACCGGCCGCGGACAATTCAGAGTTGCGCCTCAGGTGTCAACTACTAAAGCCGCTAGATCATCTAAAGAAGCTGAACGTCGTCAGACAATCGCCGAACGTAAGGCAGCAGCCGATAACGATAAGTCTTCAAGCCAGGAGGAGACAAACTAATGTCTAGATTTAATGATTTCGGTAACAAGCTATACAGCGGTGAGCGTTCAATCAACTTCATTGGTAAGCGCAAGATCTTTTACGTTGTGGCGTTAGTCATGTTGGCGCTATCAGTACTACTTCCAGTAGCACGTGGTGGCTTCAACTTCGGTATCGAATTCCGTGGTGGTTCTGAATACCGAGTCTCAGCCAGCAAGGTTGACTCAACAGCTGCCGCTACTGACGCTGTCCATACTGTTGCTCCAGGAGTCCAGGTAAACACAACCAAGATCGGTGGAAACACCATCCGTGTCCAGACTCCTCAATTATCTGACACTCAGTCAGAGAATGTTCGCCTTGCTTTGGCGAAGGCATACAAAGTTGCAGACAGCAACGTAGCAAGTTCGTTTATTGGCCCTAACTGGGGAGCTGACATTACCTCGAAGGCGATCTCAGGTCTAATTACTTTCGTTATCTTGGCTGCCATATTGATGGCGCTATACTTCAGAACTCTGAAAATGAGTGCGGCTGCTCTTCTTGCCTTGCTTCATGACTTAGTTATTACAGCAGGTGTTTATGGTGCCCTTGGATTTGAAGTCACTCCTGCCGCGGTTATTGGTTTCCTAACAATCCTTGGATACTCGCTTTATGACACCGTGGTTGTGTTCGACAAGATTCGTGAGAATACTCTTGAGGTTGAATTCAGTGAGACTGCAACCTTCGCAGAGCGTGTCAATTTGGCAATTAACCAAACCTTGGTTCGTTCGATTAACACATCCATTGTTGCTGTTCTTCCAGTTGCGTCGATTCTATTTATTGGTGCATTTGTGCTGGGTGCAGGTACATTGCGTGACATCTCGCTTGCTTTGTTCATCGGTATCATCGTCGGTACTTATTCAACGATTTTCATTGCAGCTCCCTTCTACTCAAATCTTCGTGAAGGCGAAGCAAAGTATGTCAAGGCTGCTAAGAAAGTACTTGCTAAGCGCGCCTAACGACTATTAGTCAGAGTAACCTTGAGGGATAGTTGGCAAGGAGGTAGACGATGACTGACATAAGCGCTGGAGGCCCATTAGCTGCACTCCGTTCTAGACTGCCAAGAATCTTTACTCGCCCTGTCGAGGGCTCTGGCATAGCCGATGTCATCCGATCTGCAAAGGCCTCGCACCCAAAGGCTGACCTCAGTGTGGTTGAACGAGCTTATGTAGCCGCTGAAAAGGCACACACTGGCCAGGTTCGAAAGAGTGGTGACCCATACATCACACATCCCGTTGCTGTCGCTCAACTACTTGCTGACCTTGGTATCGGGCCAGCTGGTCTGGCTGCAGCACTACTCCATGACACTGTTGAAGATACCGAATACACACTGGACTTACTAAAGGCGGATTTTGGCGACGAAATCGCCATGTTGGTAGATGGCGTTACCAAACTGGACAAAGTTAAATTCGGCGAGAACGCTCAAGCAGAAACGGTTCGCAAGATGGTTGTCGCGATGTCAAAAGACATTCGAGTCTTAGTTATCAAGTTGGCAGACCGCCTTCACAACGCCAGAACATGGGGATTCGTTTCGGAGGATAAAGCCAGATACAAAGCTCAGGAAACTCTAGAAATATACGCTCCATTGGCGCACCGTCTAGGTATTTCAACTTTCAAATGGGAGCTTGAAGACATTTCGTTCTCAGTTCTTTACCCGAAGGTCTATGACGAGATCGTAAACCTGGTTAAACAGCGTTCGCCTAAGCGCGAAGAATTCATTCAGGGAGTAATCTCTTCAATTGACTCCGACCTAAAAGAGAACAAGATTCGTGGAAATGTTGCCGGTAGACCAAAGCAGTACTACTCGATCTACCAAAAGATGGTTGTCCGAGGTCGTGAATTTGATGACATCTACGACCTAGTTGGAATCAGAGTAATCGTTCCAGAAGTTAGGGATTGCTACGCAATCCTTGGCGCAATTCACGCTCGATGGAATCCAGTGCCAGGGCGCTTCAAGGACTACATCGCGATGCCCAAATTCAATCTCTACCAGTCACTGCACACCACCGTAATTGGTCCAAACGGTAGACCGGTTGAGATTCAAATCAGAACTCAAGAAATGCACAACCGAGCTGAGTACGGTGTTGCAGCGCACTGGAAATACAAGGAGGGTTCGACAGATCGAAGTGTCACCAATGACGATGATTTGGTTTGGCTCAAGCACCTGTCAGATTGGCAACATGAAACCGCGGATCCAAGTGAGTTCTTGGATGCCCTTCGATTCGAGATTGGCGCAAAAGAGGTTTACGCGTTCACTCCAAAGGGGAGAGTTATTGGACTCTCAACAGGAGCGACGCCGGTTGACTTTGCCTATGCTGTTCACACAGAGGTTGGGCACCGAACTATGGGAGCCAAGGTAAATGGTCGCCTCGTTCCATTGGAAACTCAACTTCACTCTGGCGATGTTGTTGAAATCCTTACTTCCAAATCGCAGGATGCAGGTCCTAGTCAGGATTGGTTGCAATTCACACAGAGCCAGCGTGCTAAATCCAAAATCAAAGCATGGTTCTCTGCTGAACGTAAAGACGATGCAATCGAACGAGGCAAGGATCTACTTGCCAAGGCACTTCGAAAGCAGAATCTACCAATTCAAAGAGCGCTAGCCACAGATAGCTTGTTGAAGATCACTAGCGACTTGAGATATGCAGAACCGGCAGATCTCTATGCTGCAATCGGCGATAACCATATCTCGGCACAATCAGTTGTTGAAAAGATGGCATCGGCCCTATCGGTTGATGAAGATGCTGAAGAAGCTGTATTTGAATTACCTAATAAGCCTGCAACTAGACATAGACACAGTGACTCAGGCATTTTGGTTCGCGGTGACTCCGAAGTTATGGTCAAGCTAGCTAGATGCTGCACTCCAGTGCCAGGAGATCAGATTCTAGGTTTCATCACTCGTGCAACGGGTGTTTCAGTTCACAGAAGTGACTGTAAGAATGCTGACGACCTCCGCAGTCAGCCAGAACGATTAATCGATGTATCGTGGGACACCAACGCTAAGTCGTTGTTCTTAGTTCAGATTCAAATTGAAGCCTTGGATCGCGGGGGACTACTAAGTGATGTGACTCGCGTGCTCAGCGAACACCACGTCAACATACTCTCCGCATCAGTTTCGACAAGAGCAGATCGCGTTGCTCTAAGCAGATTCGTCTTTGAGATGAGCAATCCAGCAGCGCTGGATTCATTGCTGAATGCAGTTCGAAGAATCGATAACGTCTACGACGTATATCGCGTGAGTAATTCTTAGCTGTTAGCTAGGACAACCTCAAGCCAGGTCTTCTTGGTATCCAGAGCTTCCTGAGCTTTACCAATCTTGCCGGCATCTCCACTTGCCTTCGCAGCCTCAAGCTCTGCTTCAAGCTTCTCAATCTGAGCCTCAAGTTGAGAACGAAGTGAGTTAGTTCTGTCGATGGTGGCTGGATCGCTCTTACGCCATAGTTCCTCTTCAACCTTGCGAATCTTCGCCTCGACAGCTTTCAGGCGGTCTTCGGTAGGTCGGATTTGATCACGGGGGACCTTGCCGGCCTTTTCCCAACGAGCGTTGATAGATTTCATTGCGGTCTTTGCGGCTTCAAGATTGCTGGTGTCAATCTTTTCCGCCTCTTCAAGGAGAGCAAGTTTCCCAGCCAGGTTTGCAGAGAATGCGATGTCATCAGCAGCTGACTTCTCGTTCTTAGCAGCATAGATTGCATCCCCAGCTGCTTTAAAGCGAGCCCAATGAGCATCGTCTGACTTCAACTTAGTCTTTGGAAGAGCTTTCCAAGCAGTGAGTAAGTCTTTGTAGTCATTGACCGCATCTGCGCCCTTAGCAACTAGTGCTTCTGCCTTCACAACCAAATCGAGTTTTGCTTGCTTGCCAATCTTGGCGGCAGCGTCGGCAGCAGCGAAGTATGAGCGCTTGTGTGCATCAAATACGTTGCGCGCCTTAGAGAATCGGTGCCATAGTTCATCAGCTTTTGCCTTTGGAACCTTAAGTGAGTTCTTTTGAAGTTCTTGCCAGGCTGTGAAGAGTTCAGTCATCTTGACGCTGGTTGCTTTGTAATTAATCTTTTGAGGGTCCTGGGAAGCGATCTTTTCAGCATCAACCACAATTGCTTCTCTGCTAGCAAGTGCTGCGGCAACATCCTCTGCGTGCTTTGCACTCGCTTCAGCAAGGGCTTCGGTGAGAGATTCCTTAACAGCGCTCACCCTTGTTCTCAGGGCGGCTAAATCACCGAGTGCTGACGGTGACACGAGGTCAGCAAGTAGTTTGTCGGCAGATTTTGCGATTGACTTTGGATCAGCTTTTGCCTTGACTCGCTGTTCCAATAGGCGGACTGAGTCTGCTAAATCTTGGTAGCGCTTTGTGTAGAGGGCGACTGCCTGTTCGATGGACATCTCAGGTTGAGAGCCAATAAGTCTTTCAACCCCTGCATCAACAACATAGACGTTGCCGGTTTCATCGACTCGTCCAAAACTTGTTTCCATTGTTGACACTTTCGCTCCCTGGTCTATCTGCTATTTGAGTGTAATGCTCTTGATGTTGGTTGCAATCTTCGGTGCACCATCTCCACTGCCATTCTTAGTGCCAGCTTTGATGATTGGATCTAGACCAGAAAGACCATTGGTGATTTCACCAAAGACAGTGTATCCACCGGCAACGTCGTTAGGAATCTTGGAATCTGCATAAACGATGAAGAATTGGCTACCCATTGATGTTGCGCTGTTTTGGGTTCTTGCCATTGCGAGCCAACCCTTTTTATATGTCGGAGTGGATCCCTTGTCTGCTGCAGGGGCATTTTCAATTGGTCCAAATGAATAACCTGGACCACCTGTTCCATCACCCTTGTTATCTCCACACTGCAATACATAAATACCTGATGTGGTCAAGCGAGAACAGCCGATACCGTTATAGAAACCCTGAGTATTTGCAAGATCGACAAAGTTTGCGACTGCCTGCGGTGCTACATTGCCGTGCAATGTGATGTCTAAGGTTGCGTTGTTAATAACCAGTTGACCTGTCCAGTCACGACATTCAGAAATAGCAGCATCTGGAATCTGCGCTGGGTTTGGCTTTCCGCTAATCGAAGGCATTGGTGTTTGAGTGAAGTGAATACAAGCGTCCTTTGCAACGCCTGGACCAAAGCTTGTATAGACATACTGCGAGGCAGCAGAAAGAAGAATCACAGCTGCAGTTATGATCACAGCGATTCTGTTGTCGCGAGCACGCACCTTGATTCGGTGATCGGTAACATTCTGTTTAGCCTCAAAGCTCTTTAAGCTCTTCTTTGCTGAGTCCAAAGTACTCTTGCTGCTCTTAGCCAATTTAGCCTCCGTAAATTTCTATCCTGTTTGATTTTAGAGTAGTCCCAGCGTG
>Ga0209084_1000353_pt1 | contig 42921 bp, 39 predicted proteins | sample C_130820_MF_Meta_FD_187309 | JGI IMG/M metagenome (GOLD analysis project Ga0209084, IMG submission 187309) | Freshwater microbial communities from Lake Croche, Canada to study carbon cycling - C_130820_MF_MetaG (SPAdes) (version 2) | ecosystem: Environmental > Aquatic > Freshwater > Lake... | reverse complement strand
AATATTATGACTTTTGTCGAAAATCATGATACCAATAGGTTTAACGAAATTTACAAAAATGATTTCAAAAAATACCAAATGGCAATGGCATTACTTGCTACAGTTCGAGGAATTCCACAATTGTATTATGGTTCCGAAATTGGTATGGCTGGTGATAAAGGAAAAGGGGATGCTGCTATTCGTCTGGATTTTCCTGGTGGATGGGAAGGTGATACCAACAATGCTTTTCTAAAATCGGAAAGAACAGCAGAACAAGAAAAATTCTTTGCATTTACAGCAAAATTATTCTCTTGGAGAAAAACAAATGATGCGGTTCATTTTGGAAAAATGACGCATTATATTCCCGAAAATAATGTGTATGTTTATTTTAGATATACTCCCGAAAAAACGGTTATGGTAGTAATGAATAATAGCTCCAAAAGTCAAACTATAAAGACGAATCGTTTTCAGGAAAATATTCAAAATCACAAAACGGGAAAAGAGGTTATATCCGGGAAATCATTTAATTTAGAAAGTGATTTAAGCTTAGAAAGTAATTCCGTTTTGATTTTAGAACTGAACTAACAATTGCAATTCAAGGAAACCTCAAAGGTTTAATGTCTTTGAGGTAAAACAAACAAAACTATGAATAAGCTTTTTATCCTTCTTATATTTTTAACAAGCTTTTGTCAAAATGCTGACGCCCAAACTCTACAAAAAGTGGATCATGGAAGTATCGACAGAATAGAAGCCTTTAAATCCAAATTCATAGAAGATACAAATATCGACGTATGGCTTCCAGAGAATTATAATTCCAAAAATAAATACGCTGTTTTGTACATGCACGACGGACAAATGCTATTTGACGCCCAGACTACTTGGAATAAACAAGCTTGGGAAGTGGAAGAAGTTGCAACTCGTTTATTAGTCGAATCTAAAGTTCGGGATTTTATAGTCATTGGGATTTGGAGTAATGGTAATACACGGCATGCTAGATATTTCCCTCAAAAACCTTTTGAGGATTTAACTCCGGCTCAAAAAGATACCATTAGCAAAACACTTCAGGAGAAAGGGAGAATAACTACTAATTTTCAACCCAATTCTGATGCTTATTTGAAATTCATAACTCTAGAACTTAAACCCCTAATAGATCAAAAATATTCGGTTTATAAAGACCGTAAAAATACTTTTATGGCAGGTAGCAGTATGGGTGGATTAATTTCACTGTACGCAATATGCGAATATCCAGAAGTTTTTGGAGGAGTAGCTTGCCTTTCTACGCATTGGCCAGGAATTTTTTCGGTCGAAAAAAACCCTATTCCCGATGCTTTTTTAAACTATTTAAAAATTAATTTACCAAAACCCAAAACTCATAAAATCTATTTTGATAACGGAGATCAAACACTCGATGCTTTGTATCCACATTTGCAGAAAAAAGTAGATGAACTTATGATGTATAAAGGCTTCTCAGCTAATAATTGGACTACAAAATTCTTCCCAGGAAAGGATCATTCTGAAAAATCATGGAGCGAAAGATTAGCGATGCCGCTGGAATTTTTACTCAAAAAATAACTCATGCCTAAAATACCAAAAATCGGCCATCGCGGTGCCAAAGGATACGCTCCCGAAAACACTATGTATGGTTTTGAATTCGCCTTGAATAGGGGTGTTAACGGAATTGAACTGGATGTCCATTTAAGTTCCGATGGAGAAATCATAGTAATTCATGATGAAACAATTGACCGGACTACAAACGGAAAAGGTTATGTAAATAAACTATCTTTGTCCCAATTAAAAGCATTTCGAATAGAAGGAGAATATGAAATTCCAACACTTCGGGAAGTTTTTGACTTGGTTAATCATCGTTGTTTGATCAATATCGAATTGAAAAGCTATGAAAGTGTAGATAAAGTAGTTTCACTTATAGAAGAGTATGTTTCGAATAAAAATTGGAATTTCAATCAGTTTTTAGTCTCTAGTTTTGATTGGAATGCGGTTCAACAAGTTCGATTTTCAAATGCTGAAATTCCAATTGGAATTTTAACAGAAACGGATTTGAACCTTGCTTTTTCTTTTGCCAAATTCATGAAAGCCGAAGCAATTCATCCCTATTTTCTATTATTGACGAAAGAAAACACAACACAAATTCAGGAAAAAGGAATTCAGGTTTTTCCTTGGACCGTTAATACCAATCAGGACATTCAAAAAATGCAATCCTTTGAAGTAAATGGAATCATCACCGATTTCCCAGATAAAATATGAACCAGAATTTTGACATCATAATTGTTGGCGGAGGTGCTGCAGGATTTTTTACAGCAATCAATATTGTTGAAAATAATTCCAAACTAAAAGTAGCTATATTGGAACGTGGCAAAGAAGTTTTGACGAAAGTTAGAATCTCAGGAGGCGGAAGATGTAATGTTACGCACGCTTGTTTTGATCCCAACGAATTGGTTAAATTTTACCCTCGAGGTGAAAAAGAATTACGAGGTCCTTTTCATCAATTTTGTTCCGGAGACACTATCGAATGGTTTGAAAAACACGGTGTAGCACTCAAAATTGAGGATGACGGTCGAATGTTTCCTGAATCGAACAGCTCTCAAACCATTATTGATTGTTTTCTGAAAGCTACACAAGACTTAGGGATTTCAGTTTTGACTGGCCAAAGTGTACAATCCATTTTTAAGACTGAAAAGTATTGGAAAGTAGAAACTCAAACCGAAAATTATATTGCAGAAAAACTAATTCTGGCCACAGGAAGTAATCCTAAAATATGGGAAATGCTTCAAACCTTTGGCCATGCAATTGTAAATCCGGTTCCTTCTTTATTTACATTCAATATCAAAGATTCCCGAATAAAGGAATTGCCGGGTGTTGCAGCTCAAGTAAGCGTGAAAGTCAAAGATACCAAATTGACTTCGACCGGACCTTTATTGATAACTCATTGGGGAATGAGCGGACCCGCTATTTTAAAATTATCTGCTTGGGGCGCACGTATCCTGTATGATAAAAATTATCAGTTCACCATTTATGTCAATTGGCTGAATGATATTGATGTTGAAGATGCTGAAAAAATCTTAAAAGAATTAAAACAAGAACAAGCGAAGAAAGCAGCTTCTAAAAAATCGCCTTTTGATTTTCCCAACCGTCTTTGGGAAAGTTTAGTCCTAGCTTCCGGAATTGAATCGGAAACAAAATGGGCAGATTTATCTAAAAATCAGTTGATAAATTTATCGAATCAATTGACCAACTCCAGTTTTCAAGTCATTGGAAAAAGCACCTTTAAAGAAGAATTTGTAACTGCTGGAGGAATTGATTTAAAAGAAATAAACTTTAAAACAATGCAAAGCAAAATCCATGAAAACCTCTATTTTGCTGGCGAAATTGTAAATATCGATGCAATAACCGGAGGATATAATTTTCAAAATGCCTGGACAAGTGGTTTTATTGTAGCTAATTCTATTAACTAATTTTTAAATTAATTTTAAAAAGCTAATTGGAGATTATTTATTTAACCACCAAATACTACCATTCAAAACGGCTGCAAAACTGACCCAAAGAATATAGGGTATAAATAAATATCCTGCAATTTTATCGATTTTGCCAAATTTAATATACGTTTCATAAATCATAAGCCACAATAAAATAATTTCAATTCCTGCTAACATAGGATTCTTTAGTCCAAAAAATAAAAAGGACCACATTGAATTTAAAGCCAATTGGATGACAAAGAAAATTAAGGCTTTTCTAACTGCTTCTCTTTCAAAATCGATTCTACTCCAAACCAAACCGGCAGCAATTCCCATCATAATGTAAAGCGTGCCCCAAACTGGCGCAAAAATCCAATTGGGTGGATTAAAACTTGGCTTAACTAAATCAGGATACCACGTTTTGATACTCGATTGCGTGACTTGTCCCGAAAGATACCCAATCGCAACACAGGTTAATACAAAAATTAGAATCTTAATATATTTGTTCATGAGGAATCATTTAATTTGGATCAAATTTAATAAAAACTTTCTTCCTAAATTACAAATTAACGAATCAACCTATAAATCAAAAAAGTATCTTTGTATAAATTTATTAGAACATGTTAAAAGCAAGCGATTTCATTCCATCAAAATATAAAAATTCCATCGATAGTGGTAGTTTCGAATGGACAGCTCCCAGCAATATTGCACTTGTTAAATATTGGGGTAAAAAAGAAAATCAAATTCCCGCAAATCCATCTGTAAGTTTTACTCTGAAAAACTGTAAAACTAGCACTAAATTGGCTTTCATCAAAAAAGAAACAGACGGTGATTTTTCCTTCGACTTACTTTTTGAAGGAAAACCAAAAGAAGATTTCAAACCAAAAATTTTAAAATTCTTAGAACGAATTTATATTTACTTGCCTTTTCTTAAAGACTATCATTTTACAATTGACACTCAAAATACTTTTCCTCATAGTTCCGGAATCGCTTCTTCTGCATCAGGAATGGCGGCTTTAGCAATGAATTTTATGAATTTAGAAAAAGATTTAAATCCCGAAATGAGCGATTCTCATTTCAACGAAAAAGCCTCTTTCCTAGCTCGTTTAGGGTCCGGTAGCGCTTGTAGAAGTGTAAGAGGAAGTGTAGTTGTTTGGGGAAATCATCAAAATATAAAAGGAAGTTCAGACTTATATGGCCTATCCTTTCCCTATAAAATACATCCGAATTTCAATAACTATCAAGATACCATCTTGCTTGTTGACAAGGGTGAAAAACAAGTTTCAAGCACCGTTGGACATGATTTAATGCACAATCATCCATTTGCTGAAAGGCGTTTTGCCCAAGCGCATGAAAATTTAGATCAATTAATTACTATTTTTGAAAACGGTAATTTAGATCACTTTATTAAAATTGTGGAGAGCGAAGCCTTGACGCTACACGCTATGATGTTGACTTCAATGCCTTATTTCATCTTGATGAAACCCAAAACACTTGAAATTATAAATGCGATTTGGAAATTCAGGCAAGCAACTCAAATACCTGTTTGTTTTACGCTCGATGCAGGTGCCAATGTTCATCTTTTATATCCCGAAAATGTTAAGGTTTCTGTTTTACAATTTATTAAGGACGAATTAGTTGACTTTTGCCAAAATGGGCAGTACATTTGTGACGAAATTGGAGAAGGAGCATCTGTAAAATAATTTGCATATATTTGTTGAATTAAAAACTTGATTCAAGAGACGTTAAATTTTAAGAAATTAGTATCAATAAAACTAACTTCGAAAATTGGAATCCAACCAAAATAAAGATTAAAAAAATAATTGTCAAATATCATGAAAGGACCTCTATTTTACTCAAAAATATTACTGTTTGGAGAATACGGGATTATACGTGACTCTAAAGGTTTGTCTATTCCTTATAATTTTTATAATGGGGCTCTTAAAAAATCAGACAACTCCACAGAAGAAGCTATAAGATCAAATTCAAATCTGAAACGATTTGTTACTTATTTGGAAAACTTGCAGTCTGAAGTACCAAACTTAGTGCGCTTTGATTTAGCTGCTTTGAATTTAGATTTAGAAGCGGGAATGTATTTTGATTCTAGCATTCCGCAAGGATATGGTGTTGGAAGTAGCGGTGCATTAGTCGCGGCTATTTATGATAAATATGCTCTAGACAAAATAACCGTTTTGGAAAATTTAACCCGTGAGAAATTATTACAATTAAAAAATATCTTTGCACAAATGGAATCTTTTTTCCACGGTAAAAGTTCCGGATTGGATCCTTTAAACAGTTATTTAAGCATTCCTATTTTAATAAATTCAAAAGATAATATTGAAGCAACTGGTATTCCAAATCAAAGTTTAGATGGCAAAGGCGCTGTCTTTTTGTTAGATTCAGGAATAGTTGGTGAAACAGCTCCGATGGTTAGTATTTTCATGGAAAATCTTAAAGACAAGGGATTCCGTTCGATGTTAAAAAACCAATTTGTAAAATATACAGATGCCTGCGTCGAAAATTTCCTTGGTGGAGACATGAAATCTTTATTCACAAATACCAAGAAATTGTCAAAAGTAGTTTTGAATAACTTTAAACCAATGATTCCAGAACAATTTCACGGAATTTGGCAACAAGGAATTGAAACAAACGATTATTATTTAAAATTATGTGGCTCTGGTGGTGGTGGTTATATTCTTGGTTTTACACAGGACTTAGAAAAAGCCAAAGCTGCATTAAAAGACTATAAATTAGAAGTAGTATATCAATTCTAGAAGAACCTTGAATTCATAAATCTAAAAATTTCGCAGGTGTTAAGCAGAAAAAACAAACTTTTACTTTGGAAAATAATCAGTTTGTTCTCCGTAGTTAGAGGTTATAATATTCCAATTATAGCTTTAGCACAATACTTATCTGCAATATTTATACTAGCTCCTGAAAAAAGAGCTTTGGCAGTTTTGTTAGATTTAAATTTGTTCATTATCGTTTTGGCCTCCTCTTTAACTATCGCATCCGGTTATATCATCAATAATTTTTATGATAGTAAAAAAGACTTAATTAACCGACCCAACAAATCAATGTTAGACCGATTGATAAGTCAAAGTACAAAACTAAAAGTCTATTTTGCACTAAATTTTATTGCCGCTTTTATAGCTATTTTTATTTCTTGGCGGGCAGTTCTATTCTTCTCTGTTTACATATTTTTGATTTGGCTGTATTCGCATAAAATAAAAAAATATCCTTTTACAGGAAATTTGATGGCGTCGTTGCTAGCCGTTATGCCCTTCTTCTGTATTCTCTTGTATTTTTATTACAACCTGCCTCTAAATGAAATTGAGAATCATGTTGATGATTTGGCTAAGATTTTTTCTCATGCTAGCTTTCTTTCTTTATTGATACTGATGCGGGAAATGATCAAAGATTTAGAAAATATAAAAGGCGATTTAGCAAATGGATATCAAACTATTCCGATTGTGTATGGCGAAAAAACAGCTAAGAAAATTATCACTGCTTTATTGTGGTTGACCGTTATTCCAGTTTACATTTTGATCGATATTTTTGACGTAGGTTACATGGACGTCTATTTCTATGTCAGTTTTATCATTTTGATTTTCTTTGGAATACGATTGTGGAAATCGGAAACTAAAAAAGATTTCCTATTGCTGCATAATGTTCTTAAAGTACTTATTGTATCCGGTGTTTTCTGTATTGTTTTAATTGACCCTTCCGTATTGGGGAACGGACGCAATCTTTTACTTTTCTCTAGATTCTAGTTTCAAAAACACCATTTCTAAATCATTACTTCTATTTTGATTTGTTTATTAATTAGAGAGTTAGACTAATCTAACTAGCAATAAACAAAAGGCAATGATATAAATAGTATCTTTGCGCAAATTATAGATTTATATGAATAACAAGGAAGGCAATAATAAAAGAAGTAGCTCAAGAACAAATAGTTCTAGGCCAAGTTCTAACAAGCCAAAACCTGCGATGCAAAAAAGGGCACAAGGGCCAAAAAAAGAGAAGCCAGCAAGGAAAGTCGCTGAAGTAGTTACTGATAAAGTAGAGAAAAAGGCCAATCAGGCACCTAAGAGACCAAAAGTAAAAGATGAAATTCGTCTGAATAAATACATTGCAAATTCTGGAGCGTGTTCTCGTAGAGATGCTGATATTTATATTCAATCCGGTAATGTAAAAGTCAATGGTATCCCAGTTATTGAAATGGGATATATGGTAAAACCAGGCGATGTAGTAAATTTTGATGGAGCCGTATTGACTCCCGAGAAAAAAGTATACATCTTATTAAATAAACCAAAAAACTTCACAACAGCATTAGACGAAGGTCAAGAATACCGTAATGTTTTAGAATTGGTAAAGGGTTCTACAACTTCAAAAATTGGTGCTATTGGCAGAATGGATAAAAACACAACGGGTTTATTATTGTTTACTAACGATACCGATATGATTCGTAAATTTACTTTACCCAACCAAAAATCGTCAAAAATATATCAGGTTTCTTTAGACAAAAACTTGAAGTTTGAAGATTTAGAAAAAATCAATAAAGGATTAGTACTTGACGGTCACCGCGTTTTTGTGGAAGATGTAAGCTATATTGAAAATGAAGCAAAAAGCGAAATTGGTTTACAATTAAGATCTTCGAATGTAAAAGTGGTTCGTTCAATATTTGAACATTTTAGTTATGATGTGTTGAGAATTGACCGAGTTTCATTTGCGGGCTTGACCAAGAAGAATCTACCCAGAGGAAACTGGAGACTGCTTACTGATCAAGAAATTATCAACTTGAAAAATACCTAATAGTATTTGACATTCGATTGTCAATTTTACAATACAACACAAAAATCCTGCTTTATTTATAGCGGGATTTTTCATTTAAATACAAATCTATCAGTCTTTAAAAATTACAATCTATCGCTATCAAGTAGTTTGAAGCATTTAACAATCATAATTTAGAAGTGCTTCTTTCTACGAAAATCAGGATGCAAAATAGTATCGTCCAAAATTAAAAAAATGAAATCCTGAAACCAACAGTCTAAATAAAGTGATGGAATCAAAATAAATTATTTCTATCTTTAGAAAAATATATTTGACAATTCTTAAACTTTTTTCAAAGCATCCTAAATTTTATTTTATGAAAAAAATATTTATTTTCCTATTTAGTATTTCCATTTCCAGTCTTTTATTCAACTGTAAATCGAAAGAGAAAACGATTGATTTTTCTGAATTAACTGTAAATTATTTTAACGATAAAAATGAATTGAGCCCCTTAGACGCAACCCAAAGTGGTCAGAATGAGTATAATGATCAATTGCAATTTGAAATGACAGATAGTTTTAGAAAAACGCAAAAAGATTTCTATACTAAATATCAAACGGAGCTTTCTAAAATAGACACTACTCAATTAAAAGAGGAAGAAAAAAACAGCTATGAAATCATTAAGTGGGAAACAGAAATTGGACTGGATTTATTAAAACAACCCACTAATTTAATGCCCATTCATCAATTTTGGGGAACGCACCTAACGATGGGACAATTTGCTGGGGGAACCAGCGCACAACCCTTTAAAACCGAAAAAGACTACACCAACTTTTTGAAAAGAATGGATAAATATTCCGTTTGGATAGATTCAGCTTTGGTTTACTTGAAAAAGGGAAAAGAAAAAGGAATTGTTTTACCAAAGACACTAACCACTAAGTTGATTCCTCAATTTGCCGAAATGGCAACTCCAAACATAGAAGACAACTTATTCTATTCTTCAATAAAATTAATGCCTGATACATTTTCAGATACCTTAAAAAAGGATTTAACAGCAAAATACATAGAGTCTATAAATACCAAATTGATTCCTCAATACAAGAAAATGACCGAATTTCTGACTAAAGAATATCTTCCATCCTCTAGAACAACTAGCGGAATTGGCACTTTACCATTTGGACCCGCTTTATACGCGACATATGTAAAACAATGGACGACTACAAATAAAACACCGGAGGAAATACATAATCTGGGATTAAAAGAAGTGGCAAGAATCCATCAGGAAATGGAAAAAGTAAAAACTCAAGTAGGTTTCAAAGGCACTCTTAAAGAGTTTTTCGATTATGTAAGAAATAAAAAAGAATTAAAACCCTTTAAAAAACCAGAAGAAGTTATTGCAAATTTCGAAAGTATTTATGCTCGTATTAAACCTAATGTAGACTTATTATTCTCCTTGCAACCTAAAACAAAATTTGAAATAAGAAGAACCGAAGCTTTTAGAGAAAAAACAGCAAGTGCAGAGTACAACCAAGGTCTTGCAGACGGTTCTCGTCCAGGTATTTTTTATGTTCCTATTCCAGATATCAAAGATTATAATTTATATGCTGATGAAGATTTGTTTTTACATGAAGCAATACCGGGTCATCATTTCCAAATCTCCTTACAACAAGAAAACAAACAATTACCCGATTTTAGAAAATTCTGCTGGTTTGGTGCTTATGGCGAAGGTTGGGCTTTATACACGGAGAGTTTAGGAAAAGAATTAGGATTATATCAAGATCCCTATCAATATTTTGGAATGCTAAGTAGTGAAATGCATCGTGCCATTCGATTAGTTGTTGACACAGGTATTCATAGTAAAAATTGGACAAGAGAACAAGCTATTCAATATTCATTAGACAATGAAGCCGAAGGCGAAGCAAGTATCATTTCGGAAGTAGAACGCTATATGGCAATTCCCGGACAAGCTTTGTCTTATAAGTTTGGCCAATTAAAAATTATGGAATTACGTCAAAAAGCTACAGCTGAAATGGGCGCTAAGTTTGACATTAAAAAATTCCATACTAAAGTATTGGAATCAGGCGTAATGCCACTGGCCTTATTAGAGAAAAAGATAGAGGCCTGGATTAATGAATCAAAAAAATAAAATTATGAAAAAGTCATTAAACACCCTTTTGGTTGTACTGTTTGCTACATTCAACATTAATGCGCAAGGCGTTTTGGACAGAATTGACCCAACTAACTCGGGAGCTTTATACAGAAATTCCACTTTAAACAAAAATAATTTAGATAAAATACAAGGATCGCAATACTTTGTCGAAGAATTCAAATTAGCAGAGGTTTCAGGAGTCAAACAAAATTTGATGGTTTGTTACAATGCCTATACGGACCAAGTAGAAATTGAAAATGAAAACAAAGAAGTTTTTTCTCTTACAAAAAAGAACCCTTATCAAACCATTTTTATAAGTTCTATTCAAAAGAAAATCAAACTTATAAATTACAAAAGCGACAATAATGAGATTAATGGCTACTTAGTCGAACTCTTCAATGAAAATGAAGTTTCTTTATATCGAAAAGACAAAGTCAACTTAGAAAAGGGCAAAGAACCTAAAAATTCTTATGAGTCTTCTGTTCCTTCAAGAATGGTTAAGGCAAATGGGGAATACTATTTAGGCCTTAATGGGGAATTACCCATACAAATTTCAAAAAACAAGAAACAAATTCAAGAGCTGTTCCCAGAAAAGAAAGAAGAATTGAGTGCTTTTTTTAAGAAAAATGAATATTCTCTAAAAGATGAAATGAGTTTAATTAAAACTGCAAAATTTTTATCTTCATTGTAATAAATAAAAAAGCTTCTCAATGGAGAAGCTTTTTTAGTGCGGATAATAGGACTCGAACCTACACAACTACACATTCATTTTGATGTTTTTCAACAACGTGCATAAACACAGTCTAAACAACTATAAACCTCAACAAATTCAGTATTTAAAGGGTTTTATATTTAACCAACCTTAATGAATGAAACGGAATGAAATAGAATAAAAAGGTAAATTGGTTTGGAAATGGTTTGGAAACTTTCCAAACGTATTATAAAATTAACTACCTTTGAATTGTTCAAACGTTTAAAAGTTCAAAAAATGGCAACAGTTAATTTTAGATTAAATAGTAAGGTAAATAAAAATGTTTCTATTTATATGTATTTATCCTCAGGCCGTGAAAAGGTTATAGAGGTAAAAACTGGATTTTCTATTAATCCAAAAGAATGGAGTAAAGACACAAAACTACCAAAATACACTTCGTCCGAAAACAAAATAACTTTCAACAACCTCAAAAAATTACAGTTATTCATTTTTGAAAACCTCAATAAAGATTTAGGAAGTAATGTTTTAATAGACTCGTTTTGGTTGAATACTAAAATAACAGAATGTTTTAATAGAGTTGAAGTAAAAGACAATGGTTTAGTGGTTAACCACATTCAGTACATAATCGACAACGCAAATACACGAACTAAAAAAAATGGCGAAGTAGGACTGGACAAAAACACTATAAAAAACTACAATACTTTTAAAAAGTTAATTATTGATTATCAGGAGTCAATTAAAAAACAAATCCAGTTCTTAGAGATAACAAAACCATTTGTAGGAAAGTTTAAAAGTTGGTTAATTAATACTAAAAACTATTCGACTAACTACTCAGGGAAAAACTTAGAAATGTTAAAGGCAGTTTGCAGAGATGCCGAAAAAGAAGAAATTCCAACAACACCCTACTCCAAAACGATAGAATATTTCAGGGAACAAAGTAAAGACAGATACATACATACTTTGTCTTATATTGAAATTGAACAAATTAGAATTACAGACTTCACGGACGAGGAACAACTAAAAGAATTTAAAAAAGACAATCCTGAACTAACAAAAAGACTTTCATTGACAACCGAAAAACTAAATAACGCCCGCAATTGGATGTTAATAGGGTGTGCAATTGGTCAAAGAGGAGGCGACCTACTTAATATCACTCAGGACAATATTAGATACAATATTAACGGATTTATGTATTTAGATATTACACAGGAAAAAACAGGCAAAGACATAACGGTAAGTATCAACGAAAAATACATAATTGATATTTTAGAAAATTGTTTACCTACAAAAATACCTGATCAGAAATTAAATGATTATTCTAAAGTTGTTTGCAAATTATCAGGAATAAACGAACCTACAAAAGGAAAAATACACAATATCAATACTAAGAGATTGGAATTAGGGATACACCCTAAATATGAGTTCATAACGTCACATTGTTTCAGACGTTCCTTTGTCACTAATAAAAATAAAGACTGGGAAACAAAGACTATCATGGATGTGACGGGTCATTCAAAAGAAAGTTTAGTATACACATACATAAACGAGAGAGAGGACAAAGATTTAAGAGCCGACTTACAAAGGATTGAATACCAAAACCAAACTAAAGACAAAAAGCCCGAAATGAGAGTATTAAAAAACGGAACAGACAATAATAATAAATAATCTAAAAACAATAAATATGAAAAATTACAACCAAGAAATTGCAAAAATGGATGCCGAAATTATAATTAACAGTAACTCACTTGTGGGTGAAGTACATGACATTGAGTACATCAAATATTTTATAACGGACGGAATAAATAAACAATTATTTGAATATACACAAACCACAAATGAAAACATAAAACCAACAAAAGAAGAATTTGAAAATTTGATGTTTAATATTGACGTTGTTAAGGAATTAATGAAAGTCATTACAAATAAACAAATTGAAACTCTGCAAAACGACAAAAAACAAATTGCATTTTCAAATTAATAGTTGAGGTAACACTCGAAACAACCGTTCAACCGTTCAAACAATACAGGCAAAAAAATACTAAAATGGAAGTTAAATATTTAATGAATGTTAATGAGGATGCACTACCGTATTCAATTAAAAAAGAATTTAAAAAAATATTCCTTGAATTTAGAGGTGGATATAACGACACTTTTTCTATAATTGCCGAAAATAATAAATTATCAAAGTTACATTTAAAAGGTTATTTATTTGAAAACGAAGATGATGAAGATACATTTGTAAAACTTACGAACGAAAAATTATCTCTTTTTAAAAAAGAATATCATAAAGGGTGCAGTGAGGGGTATGGGATTTACAATACCTTTTTAAACGAAATGCCATTTAATGACAATGATAATAAAATTAGAATAAACAGAGTATTTGCGGGAGTTCACGAGAAATTTAATACTCTTGAAAACCATTTCATTGAATTAGATAAAAATAGTTTCTTATGTATAAAACTGCATTTTTTTGAGTTTGGAGTTCAGGTAGGTTCGTTTCTTAAATGTTGGGATATAATCCTCAATAATTCTTATTTATTTGAGGAAATATTTAATAAATATTATAATACTCATCTTGAAACTAAAACCATAATAACGGAAACAAAAACCCCACGACACGAAAACATATTTTGTAATAATGGTTTTGTATTGTTTGAACATATTTTAAACGAATATGTAAAAACTAATAGAGGGCGGTTAACTGATATTCATTTTTTTTATTGGTCAATGTTTAACAACAGCCCCCAATTAATACACCAACGCCCCGAACGGTTTAAAGAATGGTTTTTTGAAAATTACAATGAAGACTTAGGCAAGATTAAAAAATATGATGACATCGAAAACCCCGACAAACAAAAACACTATTCAAACGCATTAGACTGGTTTAAACTTCAAAACCATTAACGTACCGTAAAAAGTACAATTTCGTACTTCCCACAGTACGACCACATTTTAACCTTTGTATATCGAAATAATTTAAAACAAATTAGATATGCAAACAGTTAACTTTATTCAGTACAACGACCAACTAAAACAAGAAATTAACGAGGGCGTTAAAATCCAATTACAGGAATTTTTAAAACACTTTACGCCAACACAACCAAAAGAATATTTATCACGTCAAGACGTTTCGAAGTTGTTTGGTGTGGATATTAGCACCGTTCACAATTGGTGCAAGTCAAAACGCCTTAACCCATTAGGCATTGGCTCACGTGTCTATTTCCTACGTTCAGAAGTTGAGGCAAGTCTTAAACCCCTAAACGTTTAAGATTATGACTTTACAGAACAACACACCCGACTACATTCGACATACTTACAAGGTAACGAATGAATTAAAAAGTTACACTGTTTACGGAATCGATGAGGTTAAAGGAAATAAGAACCTCCTTACTGATATCCTAAGAATAGAACCTTATCAGGGCAAATCTAACGCCACTAATATTGATGATTATTTACGCCTAAGAACTACAACCAACTGGAGTACGTCCGAACAAGTAACAGGACTAAGACCAACTGCAAAAAAAGGTGTATTTCACGGCGACAGGGTAAACAAAGAAACTGGCAAAAGAACCTTACTAGTCTTTACATTCTCAGAAGATAGAAAAACCTTGTTTATTGACGTTTACAGAGGGTTTTATCCTATTCATAACGGAATACTTCAAAACATTATTAGCACCTATTAAATTGACATATAGGCATAAAAAAAGGGAGTTGTTCAGGCTCCCTTAATAGTGTTCTAACGTTCAGTTTTAAACAGGCATGTAAAAAACTTATTCAAAGATAGTGAAAAATGGACTATGTAAATATTGAAATAAAAAATATAGATGTTCAGAGGTTAATTAATTTATCAAAATTAGATTTTAGGTGTCAAATATCGAAAAGTACTGGTTACGTGGATGAAAACGTCTTTATTGCCAACTACATATTTTGCTATATTGAGATTAAAACAATCAAACCCGATAACGAACACCCAAACAGACCTGTAAAACAGTATGTGGATTTTAGAGGAAGTATCCATAAAATGTGGAATGGATTAAACGGAGTACTTGCTCCTAACTATCAGGAAAACAAACCCTATAACGGATTTAACGGCAATCAATTTAACATCAATAATATATTTGAAGTAAGAGAACATTTAACAGAATTATTTGATTGCAATTCAAGTCAAATGATATTTCACGGTTTGGAATTTGGAGTAAATACAATCCTAAAATTCTACCCTAAATTATTTGTAAAAGGTTTACTTTATCATAGAAATACAGAATTTGAGTTTAGCCACCAAAGGAATACGGCAGAGGCAGAGCATCAACTATGGAAATTTAAAATCTACAATAAATCAATCCAGTACGGAATGGACTCTCACGTCTTAAGAATTGAATCTAAAACAAAAAAAATGGAGGACATAAATTGTCGTTATAACAAGAATGGCATTGAAAATAAATACTATATAGGAATAAAAACATTTGAAGATGTTAACGAGGATACCCTTAAAAAATTATCAAAATTACTTTTAAAGAGATTTGACGAAGTAGTTTACTATGATTTTACAATTAAGAAAAAGAACCTATCAAAAACTAATTTAAAAAATATTCAAAACTACTCGAGCCAAAACTATTGGATTAATGATTTAGAATCAAATCGCAGAGATAGACCTAAGACAATCTTAAAATCTATAATAGTAAATCATTCAGACAATTTACACGAACAAATCAGAAAGGATATTATCGAAAAATGTGTAATAAATAACCGCCTATTAGAAAGTAGCAAATGTGTAATAATTAACCCCTTGTATAGACTGTTAAATACTACACAAAAACAGGACGTAAATAACACCCTTTGTAAAGTAACTGGATTAGATATTTCTATGCAGAAAAAGGATAGTATTTTTTTAAGTCATACAGGTTTAAAACACTTCTATAAAACCGATAGAAAAGTATTCGATAAAATAAAATTAATATATCTATCTTATCGTTGGTACAATTCCGATTTAGATAAACAGATACTAGAGATTGCGCACGACATCAGGAATACAAATAGTAATCAAGGAATAAAACAAGACAGACTGTATCCTACTCAACAGACTAATCTATTGAGAGTATTGGGTATGTAAATTACTGCACCTTAAATGACAATTCAATTAAATAAATCTACCTCAACAACAGGGCAAATCTTAAATGATAATTACTAAAGAGTAGATGCACGTATTTAGTTGAGGTTTGTTATTACTTCGACACAACTCGAAAACCCAAAGGAAACGAAAACCGACCCCTATACCCCTATGCAGTTGAGTTTCCTGTTATGCGCATCCTTTATATTCTATGGTATACCAATCAACAAAACAGGCATACTAATTTTTTATAAAATTTTATAAGTATCAAACTGCCTTTTCTAACTTCGGGGAATGATACATATTTATGTGATTTAATTATATGCCAATATTTTTGACGTAAACTTTTAACATATTATTTTTAAAGACTAGAAACGACCTATTACAGGGGTTAACGAAACTTAAAACTTTATTTATTGTAGGTTCGTGTTTGTTTGTAAGGGTATAAACATTATTTTGTTGTCACTGCATCATTAACGCATAAGACACTTATGTATTGACTTATTCTAAACAGTTGACTATACCTTTAATTTGTGTTTTAAAGATTAACTTTGAATAACAATAAATCAAATCTAAATGGAGAATCAGAACCAACAACCAAAACCCACTAAGGAGCAAATAAAAATTGCCCTAAAAAAAATAGCACTATACCAAAAAGAACAAAGAGAGGCGAATAAAAATAAGGAGCAAAAAACTAAATAAAAAAGGTGTTTTTGAAATGGTTTGGAGTTGGTTTGGAAACTCTATAAATAAAAAACCCTAACTATATAAAAGTCAGGGTTTTCAGTGCGGATAATAGGACTCGAACCTACACGCCTTGCGGCACCAGATCCTAAGTCTGGCATGTCTACCAATTTCACCATATCCGCGAAATTGTGAGTGCAAATATAAGCATTAGTTCTTACTATCAAAGTAATTTGTCAAAAAATTGTTGACTCAGTTTTTCGTACTTTTGGTTTTATTAAAACACTATAAAATGGATACTATAAAATCGTACGTTCAACAACACAAAGACCGTTTCGTTAATGAATTAATAGAATTATTAAAAATGCCTTCTGTAAGCGCTGATCCAGCCTATTCAAATGACATCATACAAACAGCAAATGCTGTAAAAAAGAGCCTAGAAAATGCAGGTTGTGACTTCGTAGAAATTTGCGATACCCCGGGAAATCCTATCGTTTATGGAGAAAAAATAATCAACCCATCATTACCAACAATCCTTGTTTATGGTCACTATGACGTTCAGCCAGCAGATCCAATTGCTTTATGGACATCCCCTCCCTTTGAACCCATAATCAAAAAAACAGAAATTCATCCCGACGGCGCTATTTTCGCACGCGGCTCTTGCGATGACAAAGGCCAAATGTACATGCATGTAAAAGCTTTAGAATACATGGTCCAATCTGAAACTTTACCTTGCAATGTTAAATTTATGATTGAAGGTGAAGAGGAAATTGGATCCAAAAGTTTGAGTTGGTTTGTAGAAAGAAATCAGGAAAAACTTAAAAATGACGTTATTTTGATTTCTGATACCGGAATGATATCCAATCAACAACCGTCAATTACTGCAGGTTTAAGAGGCTTGAGTTATGTTGAAGTAGAAGTAAAAGGACCAAATCGTGATTTACATTCCGGTTTATATGGTGGTGCTGTTGCTAATCCTATCAATATTTTAACTAAAATGATTGCTTCACTTCATGATGAAAATAATCACATCACTATTCCCGGTTTTTACGATAAAGTAGAAGAATTATCTCCTGAAGAAAGAGCCGAAATGGCAAAGGCACCTTTTAATTTAGAAAATTATAAAAAGGCACTGGACCTAAAGGATGTCTTTGGAGAAAAAGGATACACCACCAATGAAAGAAACTCCATTCGCCCTACTCTAGACGTCAACGGTATCTGGGGCGGTTATACTGGAGAAGGTGCGAAAACAGTAATTGCCAGTAGTGCTTTTGCAAAAATTTCAATGCGATTGGTTCCAAATCAGGACTGGGAAGAAATTACGAACTTGTTCACCAAACATTTCCTAAGCATTGCTCCCGCAAGTGTCACCGTAAATGTAAAACCACATCATGGCGGGCAAGGTTATGTAACACCAACGGACAGTATTGGATATAAGGCCGCAAATAAGGCTTATAGGGAAACTTTTGGCGTTCCGGCAATTCCTGTTCGTTCTGGAGGTAGTATTCCAATTGTAGCCTTGTTTGAAAAAGAATTAAAAAGCAAAACAATTCTAATGGGTTTTGGTCTAGACAGTGATGCTATACATTCCCCAAATGAACATTTTGGAATCTTTAATTACCTTAAAGGGATTGAAACCATCCCCTTATTTTACAAATATTTTGTAGAGATGTCAAAATAAATTAATATTTTATTTTTTGTTTTTAGCCTCTATCCAGCGAGACATATATTTGGTACTTGATACGGTATGATGCATCAGTATTTGACCGAAAAAATTACTTTGACGGTGTAGTTCTAAGTTTTTTTGAACTGCAACTAATTGATTTATAAAATCAAATTCAAAAATAGACATCGCGTAACGCTGATTTATAATTTCAACACCATTCGCTTGGGCTTTTCCCCATTGTTCCTCATCTACATACAATTCAATTGCAGCTTCAGCAAAAATACTTGCTTCATTTGCAATAATTCCGCTCCAATGAAGATCTCCCGACATAGATTCTGCACCTATTGTCGTGGTAACACTTGGAGTCCCACATTGCATTGCTTCAATCAATTTGCCTTTGGCACCAGCGCCAAAACGAATGGGAGCTAATACCACTCTAGCTTTTCGAACCGCTTCTTCAGCGTTTTCTGCTCTTCCTAATACTAAAAAACGCTGTTCTGGATTATGCAATTGAAAAACTTTTTGAGAAGGATAAGCGCCGTAAACTAGCATTCTAGCTTCGGGTAATTTTTTTCGAATAAGTGGCCAGATTGATTCTTTCAGATATTGAACAGCATTCCAATTGGGTTCGTGTAAAAAATTTCCAATAAATATAAAATCTTTTCGTTCTTCAAATTTTGGCCAGGAATTCCTTATATTTTCGTCGATTGAAGCTACTAAGAAAGGCAAATAATAAAGTAAGTGAGTGTCTACTTTAAATATATCTACCAACAGTGACATTTCAATTTCGGATATTAATAAGGATAGATCCGAACGTAGTATACTTGCAATTTCCCTTTTTGCTGTGTCAGAAAACAAATCAGCATCCTTAGATTCAGCATGCTCTTTGAAGGCCTTTTGCCGGGCCAATCTCAAACAATGCAAATCAACTGTATCTAAGATTCGAAGTGCATCCGGACAGTTTTCAGCAACGCGCCAACCAAATTGTTCTTCTACAACAAATCGATCAAACAATACTACCGTAGGATTTAATCCCCGAACAAATTCATCGAAGCTTGAATCGTTTATCGCTACAGAAACGCGAGTCACACCAATAGAATTTAGATCAAACATAAACTCACTATCAGCTGCAGCTGACGCAAAAGTGATAGGCCAGTTCTGTTTTTGAAACACAGCTATGAGTTGCATCATCTGAGTTCCAGCTCCAGAAGAATTGGGTTCTGGCCATACCATTCCAATTATTAGAACATTTTGCTGCATGATTTATTCGTTTAAATAGATTTGCAAAATAAGGCTTTTAATTTGGTTATCCCTTAGTATTGGCGAAACCAAATTATCCAAAAAAAAACCCAACGGTTTCGTGAAAATGTTGGGCTTGATTTAATGATTTGATATATAAATATTACATATAACCTAAAATCTCTTTTTTGTAAGCATCGTATTCCCCTTGTAAAATCAACCCGTTGTCTAATAATTTTTTATAATTCTGTAATTTTTCAAATAATTCTTCGCTTGATAATTCTGCTAAAGATTTATCTTTAGATGTTTCTTCTCCAACCGAAAATTCTTGGTTTTCGTTAGCAAAACTGGAATTAGATACAGGAATAATCTCTGCAAAATTCGTTACTTCTTCTGTTTCCAATTCTTCAATAGTATCGGAAGTAATTATAGGCGTTTCATCTGTCAAAATCGAAGCGGGTCCATTCCCATTTTTCAATATATCAATTTGTTCTTTGGCAAAAGTAAAAATCTTTCGAGCCTGAGTTTTCGGAATATAATCAATAGAAATTGTCAAGTCGGTTTTAGTGGAAAATGAAAATTCTGATCCAAAAATATTTTCTTTCACAAAAGTTCCAGCAATTTCATCCCAAGTATAATCTGTAAAATCCATAGAAAGGCCTAGATTTTTAGGTTTACAAATTAGAATTCGTTTATTGGTCAAAACGATACTATCAGGAAAAACGGTGAGTGCCGGCTTTTTTTGAACTCCAATATATCCTATTTCTTCATTTTTCATCAATAAATCATTCAATTTCGAAGTGATTTTTTCAATGGCTTTCGGATCCTGATCCTCGTTTAAAAATTTCTTGATTTGATCTTTCATTGAGTGCTATAATTTTCTAATTCTATTCTTGCTGATTTGTTTTTCTGCAAAAGTAATACCTAATTTTACAATTCAGCAATTTCAGCTTGTGTTTTTTTAGGCAAACTTTTGAAAACCAACTCGTAGGAATGATTTATTAATTCTTTAATAAGAGAATCTAGAACTTCTTCATTGATTTGTATCGTGTTCCAATGTTTTTTACTCATATGAAATCCTGCTCGAATAGCATCATATTCCGCCCTTAATTCTTCAGCTCGATCCGGATCACATTTTAAATTAACAGAAGGCTTTCCCTTTTCCCATTGACTTAAAGACGACAAGGCAAACATTTTTCCTCCTACTTTAAATACTAAAGCATCTTCATCAAAAGGAAAATGTTCGGTGACACCTTTTTTAGACAGACAATATTCATAATAGGTCTCTAAATTCATTTTTTAAAGATTATTTTAAGGTTCAGCCAAAACATAGAATTAGTCCTTTAAAATAGCATATAAAACAGGTTTGCTAGGACTCGCATCATTTTCAAAGGAAGCAATTTGCAGATTTAATAAATAACTCCCATCTTGAACTTCATTAGGTACATAAATCAGCTCCGTGATTGTTGCATTAATTCGTGCATCGGCATTCAAATTTACAATGTTTTTAACATTCCAAAACGCTTTATGCGCCAACAATTTTCCTTCATCTTTTTCTTTATCGACACTTGGTAAATCAATCAACAAGTGTTGAATACCTATTTCGCGAAGGAATAATGCTGCAGCTTCACTAAGATAGGGAGGATTAGTATTTGAATATTTTTTAGACTTCTTCTCCTTTTCATTCGGAAAAGTTCGGACAATAATCGCTTCTGGTTTTTTTCCCACTAGCACATCCGAAACCTGCTTTTTGGTGATTACAAAATCAGCTCCTTGCTGTTCTGGATAAATTGAAACCAATTCTGCCATGAAAAAAAATTGCTGCAGGGACTTATTTATACTATAAAAATTATTGGTGATGTGGCCCAAACATTCCGTGTGAGTTCCATGACCGTGCGGATTGAAAAGAATGGTATTGAAATTTGTAGAGGAACTGCCTTCCGAAACTTTTCCAATCCAATCATCAAAACGAACGGGTTCAATTATTGGTTTTTCCAGGTACCAGGCAATTGGATTTTCATCGGTATTCGATAATGAAATAGAAATATCAATAGGCTTAGTCAGATCGACTTCAAATTCTTTGTTGATTAGCGCTTTCATTTATTCCAAATTTAAATAAAACAGATCACTTGCAATTCCATCCGTTAAAAATTTACCTTTTATTGTTGTCTTTAAAATACGATTTTCAATTGAAACCAAATCATCATCCAAGAATTTCTGAACTTGTTTCTGTAAATATTTCAAATATTGATTTCCAAATTCGGTTTCTATTCGAACTAATGAAACCCCCCAAACCGTTCTTAATCCTGTCATAATATATTCGTTATAACGATCTGTAACCGACAAAATTTCCGTTTCTTTTGGAAGAATGGTATCCGTTATTGATTTGATATAAATTGTGTTATTAGAAACATTCCAACTCCGTGAAACACCATCATAACTGTGGGCAGATGGTCCAATTCCAATATATTTTTTTCCCAACCAATAAGCCGAATTATTCCTTGAAAAATAATTTTCCTTAGCAAAATTGGACAATTCATAATGAATAAATTGACTGGCTTCGAGCATTTCCACTAAAATCAAAAAATGCTCCTGAGCCACTTCATCATCAGGCGCAGCAATTTTTCCGGTTTGTATAAGTTTATATAGTGCGGTTCTAGGTTCTACTGTCAATGCATAACTTGAAATATGCGGAATCCCAAAAGACAATGCAGTTTCAATATTTTGCTTCCATTTTTCATTACTCATTCCCGGAATCCCATAAATTAAATCCACCGAAATAGTATCAAAATATTTAGTGGATTCTTTTAAACATGCTATTGCTTCATTTGAATTATGAGCACGATTCATCATCTGTAAATCATCTTCAAAAAAAGATTGAATTCCAATACTAAGCCGATTAATTTTAGATTTTGATAATTCCAAAATCTTCTCAGAAGACAAATCATCAGGATTTGCTTCAAGGGTAATTTCGGGAGTATCGGAAACAGAATAATTCTCATAAACGGTTTCAATTAGAAAATTAATCTCTTCTAAGGTCAATACCGATGGCGTTCCTCCACCAAAATAAATCGTTTCTATTTGTTCACTTGCTGATTCATTTTTACGCATTTTCAATTCTTTGGCTATAGCCAATAGCATATCCTCTTTCTTTTTCATAGAAGTCGAAAAATGAAAATCGCAATAATGACAGGCTTGCTTGCAAAAAGGGATGTGTATGTAAATTCCGCTCATATTGTTTTCAATCGCAGTGGCGCCATTTTCAGTTAATCACTGAAAACTTTAAACTGTTTATTTATTTATTCGTTCTTCATTTTGTTTTACAAAAGCATCCCAGCCCGTATAACTTTTTTCTCCAACCGTTTTTCCAGAATTGAAAAAATGACAAACTGCAGCCGCTAACCCATCAGTGCTGTCCAGATTTTTAGGAAGTTCTTTTAAACCTAACAACTGCTGCAGCATTTTCGCAACTTGCTCTTTACTGGCATTTCCGTTTCCAGTAATGGCCATTTTTATTTTTTTAGGTTCGTATTCTGTAATCGGAATAGCTCTTGAAAGTCCCGCAGCCATAGCAACACCCTGAGCTCTTCCTAATTTCAACATCGATTGAACGTTTTTACCAAAAAAAGGAGCCTCTATAGCAATTTCATCAGGATGATGGGTATCAATTAATTCAATGGTACGGTCAAAAATTATTTTTAACTTCTGATAATGATTGTCATATTTACTCAATTGCAATTCATTTAGCTGGAGAAAATGCATGTTTTTTCCAACTACTTTAATTAATCCAAAACCCATAATCGTAGTTCCAGGGTCAATTCCTAATATGATGCGTTCGTTTGCCAATTTAAATTTGTTATTTTGCGGTCATGATTTCAATATCTCACAAAGCTAAACAATTCCTGATTGTAGTCGCCAAACTTTTGATTGTTGGTAGTGCATTTTATTTTATTTACAACCAATTGGCCAACAACGATAAATTAGACTGGCAAAAATTTATTCTTTTATTTAATAAAAATCAATCCGTTTCTGGAATACTTTTTCTATTACTCTTGAGTGTTTTAAATCGGTTTTTTGAAATTTTAAAATGGCAGAATTTAGTTTCCTACATTCAAAAAATAACTGTTTCTGAAGCAAGCAAACAGGTTCTTGGAGCTTTGACTGCAGGAATATTTACTCCTAATGGTGTAGGCGAATATGCGGGGAAAGCCTTATTCTTTGAAAAATCAAATACTAAAAAAATAATTTTTTTGAATTTGATTTGCAATGGTATACAAATGATTTTGACTATTTGTATTGGGGTCTTTGGTTTGTTATATTTCAACGCTAATTTTAATATCATTACCTCCGAAACGGTATTGATTCTTTTTGGAATCTTTATTTTACTTTTTGGGATTCTGTTTTTGTCCAAAAGAATAAATGTCAAAGGGTATTCTATCGAAAAACTAATTCATAAAATCAACGAAATCCCAAAACCTATCCATCAGAAAAATATCTTTTTAGGAATTTGCAGATACCTGGTATTCTCCCATCAATATTATTTTTTATTTCTGGCTTTTGATGTCAACTTACCTTATTTTACAATGATGTCGGCTATAACTGCTGTCTATTTTTTAGCCTCTTCCTTGCCTACTTTCCAGTTCTTAGATTTTGCTGTTAAAGGGAGTGTTGCTGTTTACTTTTTTGGTCTTTTAGGCGTAAACGAATGGATTGTGATCTTTATTTCAACCCTTATGTGGTTTTTAAATGTTGTTTTGCCAGTATTAATTGGCACCTATTATGTACTGAATTTTAAAACCAAAACTGCCATATGACAATACTGTTAGCGCTAGTTCTATATATTTATGTGCTAACGATAAGTCATTTAATTTATGGCTATGGGAAGATCAAAACCTATTATCATTCTAAAATAAATCCCAAAATTTTTTTCGCAATCATTATTCCTTTTCGAAATGAAGAAGAAAATTTACCGCATCTTTTAGAAAGTATCAAAAAACTGAATTATCCGAAAGATTTATTTGAAATTGTTTTAGTCGACGACTTCTCATTAGACGATTCCGTAAAACTAATTTATAAATGGCGAATGGAAAATGGCGAATTTCAAACGACACTTTTAGAAAACCTAAGAATCTCAAATTCACCTAAAAAAGATGCAATTTCCAGAGCGATTCCAATCCTAAAAAATGAATGGATTATCACCACAGATGCCGATTGCGTGGTTCCTGAAAATTGGCTGCTCACCTTGGATAATTACATTCAAAATAATAAAGTTTCGATGATTGCGGGTGCTGTATCTTATTTCTGCAAACCCTCCTTTCTGCATTATTTTCAGCAACTGGATTTAATGAGTTTACAAGGAGCAACTATAGGCAGTTTTGGATTAGACATAGGATTTATGTGTAATGGAGCTAATTTTTCTTATACTAAATCTTTTTTTAAGGAACTAAACGGTTTCTCCGGAAATGACACTATAGCTAGTGGAGATGATGTTTTTTTACTACAAAAAGCAATGCGATATAACCCTGAAAAAGTACATTATTTAAAATCAAAAGATACCACAGTCAGCACTAAACCTGATGAGAGCTGGCACGATCTATTTCAGCAACGATTGCGTTGGGCTTCTAAAACAAGCTCCTACAGTAGTGTATTTGGGAAAGATTTGGCTCTAATAGTTTTCTTTGGAAATTTAGCTATAGTTATAAGTTGGATTCTGTTTCTTATTGAAAAAATAGAACCTCTTTATTTTGGTATATTTCTCCTGATAAAATTCGTATTTGACACCATTTTACTTCAAAAAACAACTCGGTATTTTACAAATAAAAGAATGCGATTTCTAATTTTGGCTAGTTTATTCTATCCGTTTTTTTGTGTAACTATAGCCCTTTGTTCCTTTTTTGTGAAATATGAATGGAAAGGCAGAAAATTTAGATAAGCAGATTACGATTTTAGCTATTCTACTTTTAAGATTACCGGAAGTATAAATTGTGTTTTTACAGGAATTCCTCTTTTAATAGCGGGATTAATCTTTGGGAAACCCACTAATCGAGCTTGAAGAATACTATCTATTTTAATCCGGTTATAAGCAACCGAATCGTTTGGAAATTGAGGTTCAAATTTCATGCTTGCATTAGGGAAAACAGTTACTTTGACATTAATTGTATCCAGTTTTGGGTATAAAATAGTAAGGGTATCTGTGATCAATCTTTCTTGAATCAATTGAGTTAAATACTCAAAAAAACAATGTTGGTTTTGAATTTTATCTGAAATAGAATCGCAGTTTTTGAAAGAGGGAAATTCATCCACTTCTTTCCAATTGATCGCCTTTAATTCTTTTTTAAGAAGCTCCTCCTTAGACGGAACTTGCTTTTCAATATACTGACAAGAGTACAAGAGGAAGGGCAACAAGAATAAAATAAAAATTAATTTTTTCATATTCAATAGAAACGAAAACGGATTTCAAATTTATCTAAAAGTACTATTTTAATTTTCAAAAATACTAAAAAAAAATTTAGGGATAATTTTTTGATGATAGGAGCCTTAAAATCAAAAAAGCTATCCGTAGATTCTGAATAAATCCAGAAACATTGGAAAGCTTTTCATTGGTCTAACTACTAAACCTACCCATTGCTGGGCAAAAACAACACAACTATCTTAAAAACTATGTTAGGCAAAAAAAGGTTTCCATTTCTGAAAACCTTTTTCCCAATTTTAGCGGTCTGGACGGGACTCGAACCCGCGACCCCATGCGTGACAGGCATGTATTCTAACCAACTGAACTACCAAACCTCTGCTTAATTGCGGTTGCAAATATACCATAGATTTTTAGATTCACAAGCGTTTCTGTGAAAAATATTTTATTAATTTTATCCTTCTTATTCAAAGGTTTGTTTTTCAATTAGGTAAGTAGTAATTATTTTTTCAAAATTACTGCCAATGCTTACCGGAACGTACTTTATTTTGTTTTTAGCACAGCTTAAAGCAAGCTTCTTAAAGTAGATTTCTACTTGCTTTTCATACTTTTCTTTGACAGAATCAGCAAAAATAGAAACCTCTTCTCCCGTTTCTATATCAATAAATTTCCTAGGCTGATTATCAAAATCAAAATTCAATTCGGTTTTCTGATCAATGACATGAAACAAAACTACTTTATGCTTGTTGTGTTTCAAGTGTTGCAAGGCGCTAAAGAGCGCTTCTTCCTCGTTTGACTGGAACATGTCAGTAAAAAGAATTATCATCGAACGACGGTGTATTTTCTCGGCTATTTGATGTAAAAAAGTAATGGTATCCGTTTGCTTGCTAACTTTTGGATTTTCTAGGAGATTTTCCAATGTATTTAAAAGCATATTATGATGTCGGTCACTTCCTTTTTCAGGCGCATAATATTCAAATGTGTCTGAATAGACACTCAAACCAACTGCATCTCTTTGTTTTTTTAATAAACGCATCAAAACTGCCGATGCTAATACAGCGAATCCTATTTTACTCTCATAAAAAGGCTGCTTACTTTCTAATTTTGGATAATGCATGGAAGACGAATTATCGATGATGAGATGACATCGTAAATTAGTTTCTTCCTCATAAGCCTTGGTATATAATCGATCTGTTTTAGCAAATAATTTCCAATCAATATGCTTCGTACTCTCCCCAGTATTATAAACTTTATGCTCCGCAAATTCAGCCGAAAAACCATGAAAGGGACTTTTGTGCATTCCTGAAATAAAGCCTTCTACAACTTGGTGGGCTAACAACTCAAGATGCTGAAAGCTGGAAATTATCTCGCTTTGGGATTCAATTTTCATATTTATACCATCTTTTTGCCTTTTATAGGCTCGGGTCAAATGTAGTGAAAGATAAAATAATTTGAAAATAGTTCAATTCTTAAAGTACTAGGATTCATCTAATAACTTCATTTGAGACGATATCTCCTGCTTTTGCTTGGATTTAAACGAATACAAGAATTGGATTATTTTAAACTACTCAAAGGATTGCTCCTAAAAACCCGGACTTTTGCATAAACAAAAAAGGCTTGACTTTCGTCAAACCTTATCTTGGTTAATGCAAAGTTTAAATTACAATAATGCGTTTAAACTATCTGCATAAGTTTGTTTTGGAGCAACGCCTACTTGACGTCCCACCACTTCACCGTTTTGAAAGATCAAAACTGTAGGAATATTTCTAACACCGTATTTTGCAGCGAATTCTTGGTTGGCGTCAACGTCAACTTTTCCTACAACCGCTTTTCCAGCATATTCTGAGCTAATTTCTTCAATAATTGGACCTACCATTCTACAAGGACCGCACCATGCTGCCCAAAAGTCGACCATTACTGGTTTTTCTGATTTTAATACTACTTCTTCAAAAGTTGCATCGGTTATTGCTAATGCCATTTTAGTTTATTTAAATATTATGAAGCAAAGTTAGCCTTTTATTTTGGATGTTTTTCTATACAAAAATTAGTTTTGGTTATGAGTGTATTGTCATTCTTTATCTTAAACGGACTTTATAACTCATATCTAACACCAAGAGTAAGTCCTAATCCACTAATTCCAACATAAGAACTTAAATCATCAGTCGGTTTTGAACTATCAACAGTATTAAATTCAGCATTGTTTGAATTACGATCTAAGCGATCGGAATAATTGGTGTTAATTTCAGCAGTGGTTCGACTTGCTAATGCATCGTTTCCATTTATAGTAAAGGCAGTGGTCTCTTTGTCTTTTCCATGAACTGTAAAATTTCTGTACTCTAATTCAGCAAATGCAGACAGGTTTTTGTACAATTTGAAAGAAGTTCCCACAGCAGCTAAAAAACCAACCGTTGGATTCGGATTAATCCTATCCCTACTAAACACATTTACTCCAGGTGCCGCAACTGCATTAGTTTCAATTTCTAATTTCCCTGCTACGGGCACAATGACTCCAACTTTAGTGTATGGCTCAAATCCTTTGATTTTTCCCAAATATAAAACTACAGCTGGCGCCAAATCTAATGCTGTAATTTGTCCGTCTGACTGATACATCCTAACGCCATCAGAAATCGTCTGAACCATGATTTTACTATTACTCCTGTAATAATTAATGCCCATTTCAGCGCCTAAACGGTCTGAAAACCGATATCCTACTCCTCCCCCATATCTAAAACCTTCACCAAAAGAGCCTGTAATACTTTCCTTGGAAACCAATTCCCCTCCTACAAAAACCTGCCTAACTGCATTTTGACCGCCAACTGACGGAAATTCTGTAGCAGCAACTTGCGAAAAATAGGAGCCTCCAATTTTAAAATACCAACTTTCTTTTTCCTGAGTTTGTCCTATCATAGTCATAGTACAAATCGTAAACACTAGTAAAAACAGATTCTTTTTCATGATTTTATTCCTTTACATTTAAGTAAATTTAAAGAAATAGCAGTCGTGAACTGTGAGAATTTTCATCTTTATTCATAAGGATAAGGAGCTCCTTTAGCTAAGCATTACTGTTCAGCAGGTTAGAAGAAAACTTTAACATTAAGTAATTGAAATTATTGCAATATATTTATTAATTATATTGATTAAATAGGAATATTGTAATTTATGGGGAAAATAAAGGGGTTATATGTATATTAAACAAAAGTATTAAATCGGAAAATCAAAATATTAATTCAACTTGAAATTAATTTGCAACTGCTCTAATTGCTGTAATAACTCATTTGAAATTTTAATCTTAAGTTTTCTACTCGGCATTGACAATCGTGTGATAATTTTAGTTTCTTCGATTTCTGTAGCAACCGTCATTTCTGGCAGTTCGGATTCCAATACTTCCGAATCTTCGGAATCTTCTATAAAAAAAACTTCTTCAGCCTCTGCAATTACAGGAACCGATTCTACTTGAATTTTTACTTTTTCCAGCTCCATAATTTCAAAAGTCACCGTATTATCTCCTTTATTTTCCTGAAAGACAGCATTCAGTTGATGCACTAAATCTGTCTGCAAGTCTTTAATATTTAAATGAATGACTAATTTTTTCGCAAAAGAAGGTAATACATCCTGAAGATATTGAATCAACATAAACTGCAATCTGGGTTCTCCTTTCTTTCCGGTTTCTTTATCGGCCCAACCTTCCTTAACCAAAACTTTAATAAACGTAAAATTATTCTGGATTAGAAAATGACGGAATTTCAGATATTCTTCTCCAAATATCCGAAACTCATAACTTTCATCATACCCTTCTAGAGTGAACATCCCCCACCCTTTTCCGTTCTTCGCCACACGATGCTGAACATTCGTAATTATCCCTCCAAAGGTCAAATTCTTATTAACATGAAGTTCCATGTTCTTGAGCGCTTCTAATTTTGAATTACAATAATACTGCATTTCAAATTTGTAGTCGTCAAGCGGATGCCCGGAAATATAAATCCCTACTACCTCTTTTTCTTTAGCTAATTTTTCCATGGTGCTCCAATCCTCACAAGGTGGTACAACTGGCTCTGGAATTTGAACATCACTTGCTTCACCAAACAAACTTACTTGAGAAGAGTTTTCGTTTTCCTGAAACTTGGCACCATAGCGAATGGCTTTTTCATAAAATGTAATTCCATCGCCTTCATCATGAAAATATTGAGCTCGGCTAGTACCTAAAAAGGAATCAAAACCTCCTGCCAAAACTAAATTTTCGAGTGCTTTTTTATTGGCTGCCCGCAAATCAATTCGTTTGGTTAAATCAAAAATTGACTTGTATTTTCCGTCTTTTCTGTTGTCTACAATAGTTTGAACCGCTCCCATACCGACACCTTTTACAGCTCCAATTCCAAAACGAACTGCATAATTTTCATTTACTGTAAATTTATAAAAAGACTCATTTACATCCGGACCTAAAACTTCCAATCCCATTCGCTTGCATTCTTCCATAAAAAAGGAAACCTGCTTGATATCACTCATATTATTAGACAAAACCGCCGCCATATATTCCGCTGGATAATTGGCTTTCAAATAAGCCGTTTGATATGCAATCCAAGCATAACAGGTAGAATGCGATTTGTTAAATGCATATTCCGCAAAGGCTTCCCAATCTTTCCATATTTTTTCCAATTTATCTTCGGCATGTCCTTTGGCTGCAGCCTGACTGATAAATTTGGGTTTCATTTTATCCAAAACATCCTTCTGCTTTTTCCCCATCGCTTTTCGCAAAACATCAGCATCACCCTTAGAGAAATCAGCTAATTTTTGGGACAAAAGCATTACTTGCTCCTGGTAAACGGTAATTCCATAAGTGTCTTTTAATAACTCTTCACAGGCTTCCAAGTCATAAATAATTTCTTCTTCACCATTTTTCCGTTTAACGAAACTTGGAATATAAGCAATTGGACCCGGACGATACAAAGCATTCATAGCAATCAAATCCGGAAAAACCGTGGGCTTTAATTCCTTCATGTATTTTTGCATTCCTGCCGACTCATATTGGAAAATACCAACCGTTTCTCCTCGCTGAAAAAGCTCGTAAGTCTTTAAATCATCAATTGGAAATTCATCGGGATCAAGATCTATTCCAGTTCGGTATTTTACTAATTTAACGGTGTCTTTTATTAGGGTCAGGGTCTTCAAACCCAAAAAATCCATCTTTAACAAACCGGCACTTTCAACTACCGAGTTATCAAATTGTGTTACATACAAATCCGAATCTTTGGCTGTAGCCACAGGAACAAAATCGGTAATATCACTCGGTGTAATAATTACCCCGCAGGCATGAATTCCAGTATTCCTTAGATTACCTTCTAGGATTTTAGCTTGCTGAATAGTTTCTCCACCTAAATCAGATTCGCTAGCGATGCCAATTAATTCTTTAATTTTATCATACTCTTCCGGCCGAACTGCCTTTTTAATTAGATCCTCTTTTTCACTTAAAAAACGAGCTAAATTCCATTTAGAAGGCATCATTCCCGGAATTAATTTGGCGATTTTATCGGCTTCAAATAGTGGCAAATCCAATACTCGAGCGGTATCCCGAATCGCTGATTTGGTTGCCATTTTACCATAAGTAATGATCTGAGCCACTTGTTTAGAACCATATTTTCGGATGACATAATCCATTACGCTACTGCGTCCTTCGTCATCAAAATCGATATCTATATCGGGTAATGATACACGATCCGGATTCAAGAAACGCTCAAAAAGCAGATTGTATTTTAAAGGATCAATGTTGGTGATTTTCAAACAATAGGCTACCACCGATCCCGCTGCTGATCCCCGGCCAGGGCCTACGGAAACACCCATACTTCGCGCTTCTGCAATTAAATCCTGTACGATTAGAAAATAACCTGGATAACCCGAATTGGAGATCGTCAAAAGCTCAAAGTCGAGGCGCTCTTGAATTTCAGCTGTTATTTCGGGATACCTTCTATGAGCTCCCTCCATGGTGAGATGTCGCAAATACGCATTTTCTCCACGAACTCCTCCGTCATTTTCATCCTCAGTTACAATAAATTCGGTCGGAATTTCAAATTTAGGCAACAATACTTCGCGTGCTAAATCGTAAATTTCTATTTTGTCAACAATTTCTGAAAGATTAAAAATCGCTTCTGGTAAATCATTGAAGAGTTGCTTCATTTCATCGCCCGATTTGAAATAATATTCTTGATTCGGTAAGCCATATCGATAACCGCGACCGCGACCTATTGGTGTTGTTTGCTTTTCACCATCTCGTACACAAAGTAAAATATCATGTGCATTGGCATTTTCTTTCTCAATATAAAAGGTATTATTGGTCGCTATAATCTTTATATCATGTTTTCTTGCTAAAGAAATCAAACCTTCGTTTACTCGATTTTCATCTTCCTGATTGTGTCGCATGACTTCGATATAAAAATCAGAACCAAACTCCTGTTTCCACCAAAGCAAAGCTTCCTCAGCCTGATTTTCTCCGAGATTTAATATTTTATTCGGTATTTCTCCATAAAGATTGCCTGACAAAACAATAATATCTTCCTTGTAGTGTTCAATTACTTTTTTGTCAATACGAGGCACATAATAAAATCCTTCAGTATAAGCAATCGAGGACATTTTGGCTAGATTATGGTAGCCTTTTTTGGTTTTAGCTAAAAGAACCATTTGGTAGCCATTGTCTTTTCGAGATTTGTCTTTATGGTCTTCACAAACAAAAAATTCACAACCCACAATAGGTTTCATCGAAACTTCCGTTGGCTCCTCTCCTTTTTCAATCGAGGCCTTATTTTTAGCTTCAGCTGATTTATTGTGATATAAAATATCACGTACAAAATGAAAAGCACCCATCAAATTGGCATGATCAGTCATGGCAACTGCTGGCATTTTTTGCTGAGAAGCAGCCTTAACAAGAGCTGCAATGCTTATGGTAGACTGCAAAACTGAAAATTGTGTGTGGTTGTGTAAATGCACAAAATCAGTATCTATTAAAGTTTTTTTATTATCTGAAAGTTCTTGTTTCGAAATTGGAGCCGCTTGTTGCTGCCCTAATTGCTGTCGAATTCGCTCTGAAGCCTCTTTTAGATTAATATGCTTTAATCCGATGAGTTTAATCTCCCCCGAATTGTAAGCCTGAAAGGCCTGAAAATGAGCCGCAGGAACATCCAGCTCTTCTTTGGTAAAAACTTCCCTACGAATTAATTCTAGAAAACAACGCGTCGTTGCCTCAACATCGGCAGTCGCATTATGTGCTTCCGAAAAAGGTCTGTTAAAAAGATAGGAGTGTAATTCGGTTAATGTGGGTAGTTTAAATTTTCCTCCTCGACCACCGGCTAATTTCAACAAAGAGGCTGTAACTTCGGTACAAGTATCTAAAACAGACATACTGCTCATCGGAGAATTCATTCCTGCTCTATGGAATTCACATCCCATAATATTCACATCAAAACCTAAATTTTGACCCACAATAAATTTAGCTTTCGATAAAGCAATGTTGAATTTCTCTAAGACTTCCGCTAAAGGAATCCCTTCGGCTTGAGCCAATTCGGTTGAAATTCCATGAATTCGTTCCGCATCATAGGGAATATTAAAACCTTCTGGCTGAACCAAATAATCTTGATGCTCGATGAGTTTTCCCATATCATCATGCAACTGCCAAGCAATTTGAATACAGCGAGGCCAGTTGTTTGTATCAGTGATTGGAGCGTCCCAACGTTTTGGTAAGCCTGTGGTTTCCGTATCGAATATTAAGTACATAGCTGAATTTGAAGCATTTGTAATTCTTGTAAATTACAAAAAATGAAATTCAAATTTAAGATTTTTTAATCATGATTCTGCCGGAAGTTATCAACAAACGAAAAAAAATAATAAGGGAAAACTCAATTATTTTTGATTAAAAAGAGGTTTATTCGAATTTTAAAAAGAATACCAAAAATAAAAAAATAGTTGTTTTGGATGTCGTAGTAGTTCACAAAAAAAGAATAGCTCTATTCGCACCAATTTGAAAGTGATTTACGGCACTATTTCATTTAAAAATCGCACTCACATTAAGAATTATAATTGTTTATAAAGTGAAATACGGATCGTTAAATACTATTTTTTATGCGATTTATTTATTTATTCGTGACTTAATCAAAATATTATTACGAAATAAATAATTTCTAAATGCTGTGTAAATAAGATTTATAGTCCAATCTGAAATTAAATTTAAACCCTAAAATTAACGAACAATAAAAACGGAAACCGTAAAATAAAGTGGTAAATGATCTGAAATGAGATTTGGTTATCGTATAAAATTAAAGAATAAAATTGCTCAATTTAAACAAATTTATAATTTTGTATACATTATTTATAAATATAGGTTTTCACTTATATTATTTAAAAAAATACACTTAAAAAATATTTAAAATGAGTAAGACATTATTTGACAAAGTATGGGATTCACATGTAGTACGTAAAATTGAAGATGGACCAGATGTGTTTTTTATAGATCGTCATTTCATTCATGAAGTTACCAGTCCGGTTGCTTTTTTAGGTTTAAAAGAAAGAGGAATTAAGGTTTTATACCCAGAAAGAACTTTTGCAACAGCCGATCACAACACCCCAACCATTAATCAACACTTACCTGTTGAAGATGCTTTATCTGCCAATCAACTAAAAGCTTTAGAAGATAATGCAGCCGAATATGGCATTTCTCACTGGGGATTAGGGCACCAAAAAAATGGAATTGTACACGTTGTAGGTCCTGAAAATGGAATTACTTTACCCGGCGCTACCATCGTTTGTGGCGATTCTCATACCTCAACGCATGGTGCTTTTGGCGCTATTGCTTTTGGTATCGGTACTTCCGAAGTAGAAATGGTAATGGCTACACAATGTATTATGCAGCCAAAACCAAAGAAAATGCGTATCAACGTAAACGGTCAATTGAGTAAAGGTGTGGGGCCAAAAGACGTTGCACTTTATATTATTTCTCAATTAACCACTTCGGGAGGTACAGGTTATTTTGCAGAATATGCTGGAGATGTTTTTGAAAACATGTCTATGGAAGGTCGCATGACCGTTTGTAACTTGAGTATCGAAATGGGGGCTCGTGGCGGTATGATTGCTCCTGATCAAAAAACATTTGATTTCTTAGAAGGAAGATTATACGCTCCAAAAGGCGAAGCTTGGAATACAGCAGTTGCTTATTGGAAAACATTAAAAACCGATGCAGATGCTATTTTTGATAAAGAATTAAACATCAACGCTTCTGATATTGAACCGATGATTACTTATGGTACAAACCCAGGAATGGGAATTGGTATTTCGGCTTCTATTCCAAAAGCAAATCAAGTGGAAGGCGGTGCAGAAACCTATAAAAAATCTTTAGCTTACATGGGCTTTGAAGAAGACGAAGTGATGATTGGCAAACCAATTGATTTTGTATTCTTAGGAAGTTGTACCAATGGTAGAATTGAAGATTTCAGAGCCTTTACAGAAATTGTAAAAGGAAGAAAAAAAGCAGATAATGTGACCGCTTGGCTAGTTCCTGGATCGCATGTAGTAGAAGCACTTATCAAAGAAGAAGGGCTGCTAGACATTCTAACAGAAGCTGGTTTTGTTTTACGTCAACCCGGTTGTTCCGCATGTTTGGCTATGAACGACGATAAAGTTCCTGCTGGAAAATATGCTGTGAGTACTTCAAACAGAAACTTCGAAGGTCGCCAAGGTCCTGGTTCAAGAACTTTATTGGCAAGTCCAATTATGGCCGCTGCAGCAGCAGTTACCGGAAAATTAACAGATCCTAGAGATTTGTTTTAACAAGCCGGTGGTTTTTGGCTATTGGCTTTTAGCAACTCAAAATTACTAATAACCAATAGCAAAATGAGAGATTATAAAAAGTATTCAATTTGGAACGATAGTCACAAATTAACTTTAGAGATTTACTTATTAACTAAAAAATTTCCAAAAGAAGAATTGTTTGGAATCACAAGTCAAATAAGAAGAGCCGTAAGTTCCGTTCCAACAAATATTGCAGAAGGCTGTGGAAAAAATTCTGATTTGGATTTTAAAAGATTCTTAATAATTTCTCATGGTTCAGCAACAGAAGTTGAATATTTATTATTTTTAAGCTTTGAATTAAATTATATTTCCGAAGAAGAATACATTGATTTAACGGATAAAATAGAAATTCTCAGAAAACAAATACATACATTAATAAAGAAAATAGCTCTTAGCGTTGAGTCAAAAGCCAAAAGCTAAAAGCCAAAAACAAACAGAAAAATGGCATACGATAAATTTAATATCCTAACGTCTAGTGCAGTGCCACTACCGATAGAAAACGTAGATACCGATCAAATTATCCCCGCACGTTTCTTGAAAGCTACTAAACGCGAAGCTTTTGGAGATAATCTTTTCAGAGATTGGAGATACAATGGAGACAATTCTCCAAAAGCAGATTTCGTTTTAAACGATAAAACGTACAGCGGAAAAATATTAGTAGGTGGGAAAAACTTCGGCTCCGGTTCTTCAAGAGAACACGCCGCTTGGGCAGTTTACGATTACGGTTTTCGAGCTGTTGTTTCTAGTTTTTTTGCTGATATCTTCAAAGGAAACTGCTTGAATATTGGTGTTTTACCGGTACAAGTTAGCCCGGAATTTGCAGATAAAATTTTCAAAGCGATTGAAGCAGATCCAAAAACAGAATTAGAAATCAATCTTCCGGAGCAAACTATTACGCTTAAAGCAACTGGAGATAAGGAATCTTTTGACATTTCTGGTTATAAAAAAGACAACATGATTAACGGTTTTGATGATATTGATTATTTACAAAACATCAAAGAGGAGATTGTAACATTTGCTGATAAACAATTGATCTAATTTTAATACTAGATTCAACTATTTCAAATAAACGATCGAGTGTCATTTTATAAAAGCCAATTTAGGCCGTCATTATGAAAAAAAGAAAGATTGAAATAATGGATACAACACTCCGTGATGGTGAACAAACATCGGGAGTATCCTTTTCTGCTGCAGAAAAATTAACCATTGCACAATTATTACTCGAAGAATTAAACATCGATAGAATTGAGATTGCTTCGGCTCGTGTAAGCGAAGGCGAATTCCAAGGTGTAAAAGGAATTATGAGCTGGGCAAAAGAAAAAGGCTATAGCAATCGTATTGAAGTTTTGACCTTTGTAGATGATGGACTTTCTATAGATTGGATGAAGAAAGCAGGCGCCAAAGTTCAGAATTTACTGACCAAAGGATCGATGAATCATTTGACGCATCAATTAAAAAAAACACCTGAACAACATTTTACCGAAATTGCCAGAGCAATTGCTTTAGCAGAAGAAAATAATATTGCCACCAATGTCTATTTAGAAGACTGGAGTAATGGTATGCGAAATTCTCCCGAATATGTTTTTGAGTTTATAGAATTCTTATCCACACAACCGATTAAAAGGATATTATTACCCGATACTTTAGGGGTTTTAATACCTACTGAGACTTTTGAGTTTATTTCTAAAATAATTGCAAAGTATCCATCTCTTCATTTTGATTTCCACGCTCATAATGATTACGATTTGAGTGTAGCTAATGTTATGGAGGCCGTTAAAGCGGGTATTCAAGGTCTTCATGTAACCGTAAACGGAATGGGAGAAAGGGCAGGAAATGCTCCACTTGAAAGTACCGTTGCTGTCATTAATGATTTTATGCCCGAGGTTGCTATAAATGTAAAAGAATCGTCCTTGTACTCTGTGAGTAAATTAGTAGAAACTTTTACCGGTTATAGAATTCCTGCCAACAAACCTATTGTTGGAGATAACGTTTTTACTCAAACTGCCGGTATTCATGCAGACGGAGATAATAAAAACAATTTATATTTTAATGATTTGCTTCCGGAGCGTTTTGGAAGAAAACGAAAATATGCTTTGGGAAAAACTTCTGGCAAAGCCAATATCGAAAAAAATCTTCAGGAATTAGGACTGAAACTCAATCAAGAAGATTTAAAATTAGTCACTCAAAGAATTATTGAATTGGGCGACAAAAAAGAAACCGTTACCAAAGAAGACCTACCTTATATTATATCTGATGTTTTAGACAGCCAGACCTATGAAGAAAAAATCCTAGTAGAATCCTATGTTTTGGTTCATGCAAAAGGCATGCGTCCTTCGACTACACTTTGTTTAAAAATTGACGGTGAAGTTATTGAAGAACACGCACAGGGAGATGGTCAATTTGATGCTTTTATGAATGCATTGGCCAAAATATACAAAAGCAAAAAAATGGATTTGCCTAAATTAATCGATTATGCAGTTCGAATTCCACCCGGAAGTAGTTCAGATGCTTTGTGCGAGACCATAATTACTTGGACAAATAATGGAAAAGAATTCAAAACTAGAGGATTAGATTCCGATCAGACTGTGGCGGCAATAATAGCAACTCAAAAAATGTTGAATGTTGTTAACTCCTAAATTACAACAAAATAAATATAAAGAACTCAATTTAAAATAAAATGAAATTTAATATCGCACTTTTAGCCGGAGACGGAATAGGACCAGAAGTTATTAATGAAGCCGTAAAAGTTTCGGATGCTATAGCACGAAAGTTTAATCATGAAATCAATTGGACACCCGCTCTAACTGGAGCTTGTGCTATTGATGCTGTTGGAGTTCCTTATCCTGACGAAACGCATGAAATATGTATGGCTGCCGACGCCGTTTTATTTGGCGCTATTGGGCACCCAAAATATGATAACGACCCAAGTGCCCCTGTAAGACCTGAGCAAGGTTTATTGTTAATGCGTAAAAAACTAGGTTTGTTTGCCAATGTGCGACCTACGTTTACCTTTCCATCTTTGATTGACAATTCACCATTAAAAAGAGAACGTATTGAAGGAACGGATCTAATCTTTCTTAGAGAGCTTACAGGCGGAATTTATTTCGGTGAAAAAGGGAGAAAAGACGGAGGAGAAACTGCTTTTGATACCTGTACTTACACTCGAGTTGAAGTGCAGCGTTTGGCCAAAAAAGGTTTTGAATTAGCAATGACTCGTACTAAAAAATTGTGTTGTGTAGATAAAGCCAATGTATTGGAAACTTCCCGTTTGTGGAGAGAGACCGTTCAGGCTATGGAAAAAGACTATCCTGAAGTCGAAGTGAGCTATGAATTTGTAGATGCAGTTGCAATGCGATTGGTACAATGGCCCAATTCCTATGATGTATTAATTACTGAAAACTTATTTGGTGATATCTTAACGGATGAGGCTTCTGTAATTTCTGGTTCTATGGGACTGATGCCATCAGCATCTGTTGGAGAACACACTTCATTATACGAACCAATTCATGGTTCTTACCCACAAGCAACCGGGCTAAACATTGCTAATCCTTTGGCAACAGTATTGTCTGCAGCAATGATGTTTGAAGATGCTTTTGGTTTAAAAGAAGAAGCAGAAGCTATTAGATCAGTAGTAAATAAATCATTAGAACAAGGAATTGTTACTGAAGATTTGGCTGCTAAAGGAGCCAAAGCCTATAAAACAACTGAAGTTGGTGACTGGTTGGTAAAAAACATCTAAAACTTACAATTGCTATAAAACAAAAAGGGTGTCAATAAATTGACACCCTTTTTTATATTTTTAGAAAAAAATATTAATATCCTCCTCTGTTTCCACCACCGCGGTTTTCACCACCACGACTGTTTCCACCGTATCCACCACGATTGTCTCCACCGCGAGAATCTCCACCACGACTGTTGCTATTAAAACTTCTTCTTTCGCCTTCTGGTTTTGGTTCAGATTTATTTACAACAATAGCACGACCTTGAACAGTAGCACCATTTAATTCGTTAATTGCTTTTTGAGCTTCCTCATCATTAGGCATCTCAATAAAACCGAATCCTTTACTTCTTCCAGTAAATTTATCAGTAATAATTTTTACAGAGTCAACTGCACCATAAGCCTCGAAAGACTCTCTTAAATCTGCTTCCTCAATACTGAATGGAAGACTTCCAACAAAAATGTTCATATGTACTATTTTAAAATATTGAAACAAAGATAGACTAATTTTGTTCTAAACTACTATGCCTTAGATTATTTATGATTTATTTAGATAGAAAGCAAACAAATAAAAGGGTTTCTAACAATTTGGTTTTTATATATTTAGGAATATATTTACAGTTTATCATTTATAATGGAAATAATCTGATTCCGAAAACAGTCTCTAAGACCTATAAATTGATTTTTAAAAGGGTTTTTTAAATGTATTTAAAGGAGTAGAATATTTTAGTATTTAGGGAGATTATTTGCACAACAGAACGAAAAACCATTTCGAAGACCAAATAAGAACAGCGAATTTATTCTAATAATACTATAGAAAATCAATATAAGCGGCAGACTAGAATACAAAAAAGCTGATAAAGGATAAAAATACGGATCTAATTCAAGTACTATTAAAGTAATATAAAGCCACTTTAGAATAAATACAAGATAAAAGGACTCCTAACAAAGGCGAATGATACCCTTAATTTACTCCAATCTTGAGCCTAAATTTTTACCCTTTTAAATTAGTGTTTTCATACTCTATATAGGCTTTAAAGTAGGCTTTGATAGGCAGTAAGTATGCACTAAGCAAAAGCGTTATTTTTTTTTGACTCGTCCTAAAATAACTATACAGACATTTCAAATAGACTATTTTTGTGTAAAACTATTTCAGGGCAAGATTATTTTAGAAAAAGACTTTTTGGGATGATTTTATTTCATTTTTCTAAATGCTATTCAAATTTGGAAATGGATTAGTTTTATGAGAAAATAATTGTACATTTGCAGCCTTAATTAACAGAGGTCGAGAACCTCAAAATTTAATCATACGATTATGTCAGTAAAAATTAGATTACAAAGACACGGTAAAAAAGGAAAACCTTTTTACTGGGTTGTAGCGGCAGATGCTCGCTCAAAAAGAGATGGTAAATACTTAGAGAAAATCGGTACTTACAATCCAAACACAAATCCTGCAACTATAGACTTGAATCTTGAAAGCGCAGTACAATGGTTGCACAATGGTGCACAACCTACTGATACAGCCAGAGCAATTCTTTCTTACACTGGAGCCTTATTGAAACATCACCTTGATGGCGGTATCCGTAAAGGAGCTTTGACTCAAGAACAAGCAGATGCTAAATTGGCACTTTGGTTAGAAACTAAAGCTGGTAAAATTGATTCTAAAAAATTAGGTTTAACTACAGCACAAGCTGATGTTAGAGCTAAAGCATTAAAAGCAGAACAAGATGTAAATGCAAAACGTTTGGCTGCGGCTGCTAAGGCAGAAGCGGACTTAATTGCTGCAAATACACCTGCTCCTGTTGAAGAAGAAGTTACTGAAGTTGAAGCATCAACTGAAGAAGAAGCTCCTGCAGCAGAAGAAAATAACGAAGAAACTCAAGCTTAATTCCACTAGCGATTCATGCACAAAGAAGATTGTTTCTACTTAGGTAAGATCGCGAAAAAATTTAGTTTCAAAGGGGAAGTTCTTGCCTATTTAGACACGGACGAACCAGAGCTATACGAAAACTTGGAATCAGTGTTTGTCGAATGTGACAAACACTTGGTTCCTTTTTTTATTGTAAGCAGTTCCTTGCACAAAAACGATTTTCTACGCATTCGTTTTGAAGACATGAACACCGAAGAAGAGGCTGATGCTATAATTGGCAATGCTATTTACCTTCCTTTAAAAATGTTGCCCAAACTTAGCGGCAATAAATTCTATTTTCACGAGGTGATCGGTTTTGAGATTGAAGACAAACGATTTGGATTTGTAGGTGAAATCGTTTCTATAAACGATAGCACGGCCCAGCCCCTTTTTGAAGTTATCAATGGCGATACCGAAATATTCATTCCGATGGTAGATCATTTTCTAGTAAAAATTGACCGGGAAAATAAAAAAGTCATGATGGATTTACCGGAAGGACTAATTGAAATGTACCTTTAGGCACGTATTACCTATTTCCAATTCTTTTTCAAGTTTGCTGTCTCCAAAAGATTTGAAATTAGCAATCGTTACTCTTAATATTTAAAATAATATGTTCTCCTTCAAGCAATTTTCAGTTGAGCAAGATCGCTGCGCGATGAAAATCGGGACAGACGGTGTATTATTAGGCGCCTGGACTCCTGTAGATCGAAATCCACAGACTATTTTAGACATTGGTAGTGGTACCGGAATTATCGCTTTGATGCTCGCACAACGGAGCAATGCATTACAAATTGAAGCTGTTGAAATAGATGAAGCTGCATATGAGCAATCTGTTGATAATTTTGAAAATAGTCCTTGGAGCGATCGCTTATTTTGTTTCCATGCTGCCCTAGCTGAAATTACTGAAGACCCCGAAGACGAATATGATTTAATTGTCTCTAATCCTCCCTTTTATTTGGAAGATTACAAATCGGAAAATGAACAAAGAGCTTTAGCTCGTTTTCAAGACGCTCTGCCTTTTGAAGAATTGATAGAAGCTGCCGCTTTGTTGCTTTCAGAAAATGGAATTTTCACCCTTATCCTTCCTTATAAAGAAGAAGAAAATTTTGTGGCTCTGGCCAAGGAATATGAATTGTACCCTTTAAAAATCACTCGTGTAAAAGGAGGTCCAAGTACCGAAATCAAGAGAAGCTTATTGGCATTTAGTCGAGAGGAGCTATCCTTCTATCCGGTTGACGAATTGATCATTGAAACTTCAAGACATATTTACACTGCTGAATA
>Ga0209084_1000352_pt1 | contig 42993 bp, 46 predicted proteins | sample C_130820_MF_Meta_FD_187309 | JGI IMG/M metagenome (GOLD analysis project Ga0209084, IMG submission 187309) | Freshwater microbial communities from Lake Croche, Canada to study carbon cycling - C_130820_MF_MetaG (SPAdes) (version 2) | ecosystem: Environmental > Aquatic > Freshwater > Lake... | reverse complement strand
ACTGGTTTAAAGAGAATACAGGCAAGAGTACTACACGCTTGGCTATCAACAGTAACCTAGGTACAGACGTCGATATCGACCGTTTGCTAGACAGCACAAAAGGCATGGCAATTGACATATACACTTCAAACGAAGCTGTGGGTCTCCAAGCAGAATACATCCGCGACGGGCTCGTCTGGGACGACTGGGCCAACAACGTAGAACGCCTGCTGGACTCGGGCCAGTTCCGCGGCATACATGTTATGTGTACCATCAATGCCTTGTGTTTGAGCAGTCTAGATCAATTGCTGGAATGCATAATGATGTGGAAGCTGGAATACGGACGTGATGCTATGTCATTCACATTAAATATTCTACGCTTTCCATCATTTCAATCGCCCTTGGTACTGCCAGACAATCTGCGCACTGAATACAAACAACGCCTGATTGACTGGTTGTCACGCTGGGCGGAATCTGAATTCATACACGAGCATGAAGTAAATCACACACAGCGACTGATAGACTATTTGGATGTGGTAAAAACTCCGCACTCAGATGCGTTTGATCGGCCCAAGTTATTGAATGACTTTAAACAGTTTTATGCACAGTACGATCAGCGGCGTAATAAAGATTTTGGCACAGCATTTCCCAATTTAAAAGAATGGTACAATGGCATACAATTATAACTCAACAGATCTGGTGCGACCCACAGAATTAACTGAGCGTGAAGAATTCTTGCTTAAAGATTCTAAGACATTCTGCATTTATCCCTGGATTCATTTGCATGCTTACCCCACAGGCGAAGCATATCCCTGCTGCCACGCTGAAATGAAGCCAGGTGTGGTAGGCAACTGTAGAACAAACACACTGGAAGAAATATGGCAGGGCGAACCCATGCAGAAACTACGTGCAGATATGTTGAGCGAAACACCTCATGCTGCCTGCACACGTTGTTATGAACAGGAAGAATCTGGATTCTTTTCAGGACGCAAATCAGCCAACAAACATCACGGGCACCATATAAAGAAATTAGAAACAAATCCATTTGAAATGACTTACTGGGATATTCGTTTCTCAAACTTATGCAATTTAAAGTGTCGCTCATGTGGGCATATATTCAGCTCACAATGGTATCAAGATCAAGCCAAACTAGCAGGCGGTGATTGGAAAGCTCGCAATAGTGTGCTTAACTATGCAGGACGCACAGAAACAGACATGTGGGAACAACTAGAGCCCCATTTGGACTATGTGGAACAGATCTACTTTGCAGGCGGTGAACCGCTGCTGATGGAAGAGCACTACAACATCTTAGAAGAACTTGTGAAAAGAAAACGCTTTGATGTGCGCTTGATCTACAACACCAACTTCACACACACTGACCTTAAAGGCCGCTCAGTATTTGAATACTGGAAACAATTCAACAGTGTGGCAGTGGGTGCCAGCTTGGATGATCAACACAGCCGTGCAGCCTACATACGCAAAGGCACAGACTGGCATCAAGTTATAGCCAATCGTGCTGAAATGATCAAAACTTGTCCCAATGTAGACTTTTATATTTCGCCCACACTCAGCATCATGAACGCAATGAGTTTGCTGGATTTTCATCAGCAATGGGCAGAAGTGGGGCTGATTAGACCCCAAGATTTGAATGTAAACATCCTGCAGGATCCTGCACATTATCGCATAGACATTGCTCCTGAGGCGTACAAACAACAGTTAACAGAACGATATCGCAAACACATTGAATGGTTGCAGGGTAAAGATCCCTTGGGCCGTGCCACACAAGGGTTTGAATCGGCTATCACATTTATGAATGCAACAGACAACACACACCTACTAGATACATTCTGGCGCAAAACACACGAGCTAGACTCAATACGAAATGAAAACATCATGGACATAATCCCAGAATTACAGGCATTAAAATGAATATACCACACGATAAATTTTGCGTATTACCTTGGGTCTCTCTAGAAGCCTCGCCCATTGGCACAGTGCGCCCATGCTGCTTGGCTGATGATGAATTGGTAGATGACGCAGGCAACAAGTTTAGCTTGCTAAATGCTGAATTTGCAAGCATACAGAACTCACGAGCAATGACACAACTACGTGAAGAGTTTTTGGCAGGTAAAAAGCCACAAACATGCCGCAAGTGTTGGAATGAAGAACGAGCCGGACGCACTTCAAAACGCATGCACACCTTGGACAGAATGAAGCACATGGGAATCAGCGGTGAATGGACCCGAGACGCCAAGTCCTTGATGTTCTTGGACTTAAAACTGGGTAACATCTGTAATTTAAAATGTCGTATATGTGGGTCATGGTCAAGCAGCCAATTTGCCACAGAAGAGCTAAATGACATGCACCCTGATGAAGACAAAAAGAAATCATTTCCCTATCAAATGCTACGTGCTGGTGCTTGGCCCAGAGAAAATGAATCATTTTGGGCAGAAATTGATGCCTGTTTGGATCACATACGCTATATTGAATTTACAGGTGGCGAGCCATTTATGATTGCCGAGCACTTTGATATGCTACAGGGTATTGTGGATCGTGGTATTGCGCATCAAGTTGAAATACACTACAACACCAATGGCACACACTATCCCCAGCAAGCTGAGGCAATTTGGCGACACTTTAAAACAGTAGAAGTGGCATTTTCTATTGACGATGTGGGTGCAAGATTTGAATATCAACGCACCAATGCAGACTGGGCTGTGGTGCTAGACAACATAACAAGTTTTCAATTTCTGCGCGATCAGTTGCCTAACTTGCGGCTGCAATGTTGTTCAACTGTGAATGTGTTTAATGTGCGTTATATTGATCAACTGGCCCAATGGACCGCACTGCAACGTTTTGATTTTGTGTATTGGAACATGATGCATGATGCTTGGTATTTTTCAATTGCCACACTGCCAGATTTGGCCAAGATTCAAATTACCGAACATTTACGCTCAGCTGATGTGCCGCCACAGTATCGTGAAGAATTTGATAGGATAATTGACTTTATGAATCGTGGTGCATCCACAGATGGATTTATGACCACAATAAAAATCCGAGACCTGGATCGCAAGCGGCATCAAAATCTGCGTGATGTGGCACCCGAATTAGCTGATATTTTAAACTACCATTATGACCAAAATTAAGTTGTTGTATTTTGAGCAAGATTATCCCAATTTCACACAGGGTGGGATTGCTCCGTTAGTGCAACAGCACTTTGATCTAGTGCAGTATCAGCCTGGCACGAAATACAATCCTGCTGACACAGTGATATTGACAACTTTTTGGCGTGCTAAAAATCCCGACACAGCTTGGTATTGTGATTTTCAACAGTCAGGATTCCGCATTGTTGTGGATCATTTGTACGATAGTGATGTAGACACAGTCAGCAGACGTTTGGATCCACTCCAGTTGGAACTGCGCTGCGGCAATTGGCTGTGGTATAATAGTGCGCTGGCCAGCCAACAATTTCATTATGATCAATATCGTCCACAGCGTGACATCCAGTATTCATTTATCATGCTCATGAACAAAGCACGAGAACACAAAGATCATGTGGTTAGGGATCTAGCACCATTATTATCACACGCTAGATGGAGTTATGTTGAACGTGGGCGTGATATTGGTGATCCTGGTGAAAATGATCCCACTAAAATTTGGCACCTGTACATGAGCCCTAACTGGTATGATACTGCTGCATTCTCAGTGGTGGTGGAAAGCTGGATGCGTACAGATCGATGGGCAGAAACGCCAAGACATCCCAACTACAGAACTGAAGTGAGCGAAAAGATTTTCAAGCCTATTGCATACCATCATCCTTTTGTGTGCTATGGCAGTGAAGGCACCTGCAGATACCTGCAGCGCGAAGGATTTGAAACATTTTCCAATCTATGGTCTGAACATTATGACACCATTCTAAATGACAATGAAAGATTTCAAGCAGTCACACCTGTGGTATTCGATGCAGTTAAAAACCACAGTCGAGCACAGTATGACACAGAGACACAGCAAAAACTCCAGCACAACCATGCTCGATACTTTGACACCACACTAATTCAACAGCGATTTCAAACAGAAATCATTGATGTAATAAAGGAGTTCTTGTGATAGCTGTGTGCGGTGACAGTTTTTGTGTGCCAGATCCTGACTACGGACCCATGTGGGTGGATCTGCTGAGCACACACTGTGACCTGCGCAACTACAGTGCTTGCACCAGCAGCAATTTATTGATTGCACGACAGGTGGATCAGGCTCTTGAAGATTGTGCTGACTTTGTGATAGTGCATTTTACATCTTGCACACGCGGAGAAAAATTGCATGACGGCGTGTATGTGCCATTCAGTTTTCACACTGCGTCAGAAAAGACCACACCATTTGACCCAAATGCTCTGAGAATCTTAAAAGAATACTACACAGAGTTCTTTGATTTGAATCTTGCTGTATATCAAAATTCCGTCACAATAGAACACACATTAAATAAACTGATCAGCAGTGGGCGGCCATTTAGATTTGATCAAGGCGGTTTTGAACATGTGAGCTACGGCGGCACAGGCGAGTATTTCACCCAGTACAATCAATATCGCAGTGGATTCAACTTGTGGGACCATGCTGATGTGCGTGTGTTTCGGCCCTACTATCACATACAGGATCAACACATACATCAACAAGTAGCTGAATATTATCTGCAGGAAATTGCAAAATGAAAAAGATATTGGTATGCGGTGCGGGAGGATTTATTGGCACACATCTTGTGCGCAGTTTGCGTGCACAAGGTCATTACGTGATTGGTGCCGACTTGAAGTTTCCAGAATTTTCAATCACTGAGTGCAATGAGTTCCATCAAGTGGATCTACGCAATCAGCGCAGTGTTACAAGATTGCTTCGAAAAGACATTGATGAAATATATCAACTAGCAGCAGACATGGGTGGTGCAGGCTATATCTTTATTGGAGACAATGACGCAGACATCATGCACAATTCAGCCATAATCAATTTGAATATTCTGCATGAAATGACCTTTAAGAAAATACCCAAGATATTCTACTCAAGTTCGGCTTGCATTTATCCTGAACGCAATCAACTGGATGCACAGAACCCTGTGTTAAGTGAAGCAAGTGCTTATCCTGCAGATCCTGACAGCGAGTATGGCTGGGAAAAGTTATTCAGTGAGCGATTGTATGCCAGCTATGCTAGAAACTACGGCATTGATGTGCGTGTGGCTAGACTACACAATGTATTTGGTCCAGAAGGTACATACACAGGCGGCCGGGAGAAAGCACCTGCTGCACTGTGCAGAAAAGTCATACAGTCAGACACAGTGGAAGTTTGGGGACCAGGCACACAAACTCGCAGTTTCATGTATATCAATGACTGCATAGAAGGCATACATAGATTAATGGCCAGCACGCACAATGACCCTATCAATTTGGGTTCTGACCGAATGATCAGCATAAATGATCTAGTTCAGTTGATCAGTCAAGTAAACAACCGCCCAGTAACAATTAAAAATATTGATGGACCGCGTGGCGTAATGGGTCGCGTGAGCGATAACACCCAGATCAAACAAGTATTGGGATGGGCCCCTCCAGACAGTTTAGAAGCAGGCCTTGCAGAAACTTACAAATGGATTGAACAACAACTAAATGCACAAGCCTGAAACCCTATGCATGGCGCCATGGACGCACACATACTTGAGTCCGCAAACTGAACGCCGCCTGTGCTGTGCCAGCCGCGAGCCCGCGCAGAACTTTGCGCAGTACATAGACACCCGGTCAGGCACCGGACGGTATATTCCCGTCACCCTAGAAGAACACTGGAATTCACCACACATGCAGAGTGTGCGCAGACGCATGCTGGCCGGAGAAACTTTACCTGAATGCGAAGTATGCAATGACCAGCTGCTAAACACCGACGTATACCGCACGTATTTTTGGCATCTATTTCAGCACAAATACGACGATGTGATTGGCAAAACAGATCTCAATGGCCGCACAAGCATGCTGCCTGTGAGCTGGGATTATCGTTTTTCAAACCTATGCAACTTTAAATGTAGAACCTGCGGCGACATGCTGAGTAGTGCATGGGAAACAGAACAGCGCCAGCATCAAATGATCGACTGGACTAACGCCAAAAACACCTGGATGCAGCCAGATGTGCGCAGAGAGATCACCCAGTTTCAGGACACACAAATTGAAGAAGAATTCAGTCGTGCAGTGGAAGAGCACAGAGTAGAAGAAATCTACTGGGTGGGCGGCGAGCCTTTAATGTACGAACAGCACTGGCGCTACATGAAAAGAATTATTGAACTAGGAGATGGTGGTAATGTTTATGCTAGATATAATACTAATCTCAGTCGCATTAATTATAGGGGTGATAATCTCTATCGCGACATATTGGCACATGTGCGAGACTGGCAAATCTGTGCCAGTCTCGACGGAACAGGAGCCATTGGAGAATACATACGCACGGGCCTGGATTATGGGACTTTTTTAAAGAACTTCCGTCAGGGATTAGAGTACAAAACAAATCCACGTCAAATGCGCTTGGATTTTACACTCACACTACCAGGCATGTTTGAAGTGGATAATATGAACACACTAGCTTCTGAATTAGGTGTGCAACTGTTAACCAAGGTGATCTTTAGTTTTGGTCCAGATATTATAATGAGTCCGCTTGCGCTACCCAGGCACTTGTTGGATCCTTGGATAGATGAACTAGCAGGCCGCTCCGCTGGCGCCATGCGTGATGTACTGCTACAGTTAAAGAATCGTCCGACCTTTGCGGAACAATGGCCGGATACATATCGCGCAGCTCTTGCAAAAGGCCGGGATCGTGTGTTAAAATTAGAAAGCATTCGCACTCAAAAGATTACTATGGCAGAAATACTAAGTGCGCGACCAGCAGTTAAAGAATGGTGGGATCAGATTGCTTGATCATATTGAAATAGACCTACGCGGGCAAGACAGTGTGCTTACCGTACATATAGATGTGGCGGACAACAGCCTAAGCCGTAAATGGCTGGCTGCGCTAAATGATATTATAAGAACGGATTTACATTTAGAAAAGAATTTTTGTTGGTTGGGATGGATAGAAAGTGAACGAAATGCACGATACCTTTGTGAGCAAATTAATGCTAGTATTGATCACATCAATCGAAGTGACTTGGGTTATTGCATTGATTGTGATGCTTACTCAGTAGAAAACACTATACAGCCTGATCTAGATATCAATCATGACCGCATGAATCAGTTGCACAGATACTTTGAAGATCTACAAGGATGGTCGGGTGGTATCAGCAATTATTATAATTCAGCTGATCCTGCTACACGTTGGCACATACGTCAATTAAACTTGCTGTGTCATGAATTGGAAAGTCTTGTGTTATCCATGCGGAAAGCAGTACAAGCACCTGAATGGCGCAGGCCATCACAACTGATGTGCTGGTTAAATGCGCCACGATTCTCACTAGAAGAGTCTGACTATGAACTGTTTGGCATAGAAACCATCAACAGAACTCTGGGCGGTGTTTATTTGGGTGTAAATAAAGCAGTTGGCAAACATCACTGGGAGGTGTTCAATGATGAAGGTAGGGATTCGCGCATTAGCGAGCTGGTTACTACAGGACTGCGTGTTCAAACTCAAGCCGCTGGCGACTTTGATATCGAATGGGCCCGTGACCCAGGCGCTTATCATTGGCAAAAAATCAAACTTGCAGAGTTCCGTACCTGGTTACTGGACAATGGGTTTGATCCAGAGGACAAAAGTCTCACCATTGGTCACCCAAAGGTGGCACAGGTTGACCTAATGCGATCATTTGGCACAACGGATTATGAAAAGATATGGGCACAATTGGCTCAACATCTTGATGTGTGCAGCATACGCACTGGATGGGGTGAAGCAGTATACAACTATCGCTGGAGTGATCCAGACTACGCTGAACAGCAAATAAGGAGATTGAAATGAAATGGATCAAAAGCATTTGGGATAGAATTACACTAGAGTACCGATACCGTAAAAAACTTAAAGAACTACGCAAAAGAGATCCTTTTATCTACAAATGAATATCTTAGGCATTTCAGCTGGATTCCATGATGCAGCCGCCGCTGTGATATCTCCATGCGGAGAGATACTGTTTGCTGGACATTCGGAACGCTACTCAAAAAAGAAAAACGACGCTGACTTTTGTCAAGGGCTGTTGGATGATGTGCTGGAGTATGATCCAGAAGTGGTTGCTTACTATGAGCGTCCATGGTTAAAACAACTGCGACAATGGTATGCAGGCCAAGGCATTGAGTGGAACAAAATCACCACTCGACAAATATTACGGCAACAGTTGGGTGAGTGGATTGAACCTGAACGTGTGCATAACTACAACCATCACTTGTGCCATGCGGCTGCTGGCTTTCAAACATCGCCTTATAACATAGCCACAGTTGTAGTGATAGATGCTGTGGGCGAATGGGATACTGTGTCAATCTGGGGAGCAATGTATGATAAAAACTATCGCGCAACATATAAGAAACTTTGGTCGCAAAGTTATCCACATTCAATTGGACTATTCTACAGTGCTATTACTAAGCGCATTGGCCTACACCCACTAGACGAAGAATACATCACAATGGGCATGGCTGGTTGGGGAACGCCCAAATGGACCGAAGTCATGCGCGATGTGCTGATAGAACAAGACCCAGCAGAAATTCGTTTTAAACAAAATTTACACACTGGACTTGATTCCGAGTTCTTGGGCGGTGCCAGCAATGAAGATATTGCTGCTTCTGCACAGCAACTGACAGAATATCTAATACATCAAGTTATGACTCGAGCCAGAAACTTTGCCTGGAGTGACAACTTGGTTTACATGGGCGGGGTAGCACTCAACTGCTTGGCCAATAGGAGGTTAGGTGAATACTTTAATAACATATGGATTATGCCTTGTCCTGGTGATGCTGGCAGTAGCTTGGGCGCCGCCGCTCTTGCATACGGCCATCGTGTTCAGTGGACTGGTGCTGATCTTGGCCATGATATACCTGGTGATTACCCTGTTGAGCGTGCCATGGCTGCTCTTTTGTGTGATCGTATTGTGGGCGTGGCAAGTGGCCGAGCGGAATTCGGACCGCGAGCCCTAGGCAATAGAAGTTTGCTGGCAGACCCTAGAGGCAGTGAAATCAAGGAAAAAGTAAATGACATTAAACGTAGACAACAGTTCAGACCCTTTGCGCCAGTTATTCTGGAGGAACTGGCTGATCACTATTTTGTCATGCCTCGTTGCTGGAGTGATAGTAGGTATATGCAAATTGTCGCTCGTTGCAGGCATCCTGACTTATTTCCTGCTATCATTCATGTCGACGGTACTAGTCGGGTACAGACTGTACCTAGAGATGGGTCGGGAATAAGAAAACTATTAGAAGCGTGGTATACTGAGACAGGCTGCCCCATGCTGTTGAACACAAGTTTAAACATACGCGGCGAGCCCATGGTTAACGATCGTGCAGATGCTGATCGATTTGAACAGCTATATGGTGTTACAGTTTGCAGTTAGAGATAGGTCTCTAATCCGCCACGACGTCTGATGTCTTGAGTGCAACATGAGATACCACCATCCCAGAAGTATGAGTGACGCAGTTCACTAATGATGGGTTCGATCTTATGCTTTCTGCAAAAGTCAAACACTTCTTTGTTGTAGGCACTGAAGATAACATGGCTTTCGTCTAGCACCAAGCAGTTGACATCAAACACAGTTTCCTGCACAAAGCCAGTCCACTTTGAGAGATAGGTATCCACAAATCGAATAAACTGCTCACTGGGATTTTGGCCGGTCACATACCATGCGCCTGGGGTTGACTCTGCTTTGAACTTGCCCACTTCAATAGCAGCCCAAATTGAACTATCCCATACCTTGCACACTTCCCAACCTGGAAAGTCACGTTCAAAGTTTAAATTCTGATCATGTTTGCTTGACAATATCACACCAGGCTTTAGTATAGCAAACACAGCATCGCCATGCCCGTCTGTCACAGCTTCGTGTATGCGATACTCAGGACCCAACACATTGTCCACGATCCAGCGAGTTTGATCTGGACGCAAGTAGTCTGAGTTGTCAAAAAACACGTCCTGCCCCACACGCACAATACAACTGGCCGACGCACCATTTAAGATACAGTCTGGGTTCCACCGGCCGCCATGTGGATCCACAACTGATCCAGGTTGTGCAGTAGCATATTCTGCACACAAGTTATTGAGTTCACCCATGGGCAACACTCGCAAAAGTTTATTACCTAGTGTGATTTGCCAGTCTCTTGGTGTGAGCGGTGGTAGCGGCGCACCCGAACTGTGAATCTGTCCAATAATAAATTGTTTTTTATCTACCAAGTCAGGCCTGCGCACTCGTGCACCAAACTGTTCAATGGTCTTGCTCAAGTTATCCAGGTCCTCTTCGGTCTCGGCTAGGATCTGTTGCAGTTGATTGCGCACCTGCGAATCTTCTAAAAACTCAAAATAGTCGGGACGATATGCGCGACCCACAATGACTTCTTCAAGTGGTTGCCAGCTGGTGAAAGAATTAACGATGTTGTTCATTGATTTGCTCTATAAGAGTATTTAAGCGTGGAGTTTTGATCTGCATGAATAAATGTTGGTTGTATTCAATGTCTGCTCTACAGCGTTCAAACAAGGCAGCCAAGCCGTGGGCATGTGCTTGAGCAATAGCTTCACTCAGTTTGATCCAACGCAAGGTATTGTCGGGTTCTCGATCATATCGGTTGTCCAGTACTGAATCAAATGTTCGGTAGCCCATGTCACGCAACACTTGCAGACTGCCCGCCCCGCCTGCTACAAAAAACATCTGTCCATGTTTGATTGGCTTGAATGTTTTTTCACTCAACAACACGCCGCCACTTTGATCATAGTCAAACTGACTTTCCAGCACAATGTTACAGTATGACTTCATAAAGTATTTGGGTTCAGCATTGAGACTGTGATCGTTGCGTTCTTCTTGTGTGAGTTCATCACTCACATAAGGACCGTGTGCTACAAAATCAAGTGTGAGTTGTCTTAGATTGGGATTACCAAACATATGATATGGATGATCAGTTTCGGCTTCTATAGGTGAATTTTCTATATCAGTAGCATCAGTTGTTTGGCAATAACTCCAATAGCTATTGTCAAGTAGTCCTTGACTGCGCAAATCAGCAAGTGCTATAGCACGCCACCATTTGTGTGTTCTTGACAGCACAGTAAAATCACGTTCTCTTGGTTCGTGATGTATAGTTAATGGCGGGTTAACGTGATTGCGCTGATAATACCAAAGCTCACTGTCTTGGAATGCCACAAAGCCTGGTATGTTTTCAGCAGCCGAGTTAGAACTCACAAACACATAACAAGTTGAATCCAATGCATGTGCGGAAGCCAACGCATCCAGTCGTTCTTTAATACGATAGGGGTTATCACCTTCGTGATAGAAAAACAACAACTTGAGTTTTTTGTTGGCAACTGTGGTACTCACTGCAGGCGGTAATAGATCAAAATAATCAATTTCAAAATCAAAGAATCCAATGGCTACAGGATAGAAACAGCCGGCTGGAAACTCTTCAATGGAATATGTGTTGATTTTGACTTGGTGCAATTCACAATACTCTTGTATACGCAATGGAGTAGTATATGGCCACTTGCTGCCAAACTGTCGCCACTCGGGTGTGTAAGGCTCGGCTGACCAGGCAGCAAGATGTGGATATATCTTGTCGTGTACCACACGATCAACAACAAAATTAAAGCTCAATACCATTCAACATCGCCTGTAGTTCTGCCCAAAGAATTCTTTCAAAACCGCCATTGTAAAAGTGATTCCAATTGTGTTCAATCGTCTCGCGACACAGGTTGAATAGTGCAATTCGTTCCGTAACTGAAAGGTCACAAAGAGTTCGAAGCAGGCTCGCAACCGCTTGGATTCTTTCGTGATCATCCAGTACGGTGTCGTATGACTCGTCCCATACATGCCCAAAAGTCTTAAATCCATAACTACGCAAATACTCCAAACTGCCTGCTGTGGCTACCAACACAAACGGCATGCCCATGGCAATTGGTTTGAATGTTTTTTCTGTAATATGATGTCTGCGACCTGTGGCCACAGTCTCTGTAACCAAGTATAACAGACTGTCGGCGGCTTGGTCAAACAAACTGAGCCAACACGAATGCATGGGATGACCAGTTTCACCCTCAAAGTTAATGGGCAATTGCTGTGCCCGAAACACATCCTGAATATCTGGATACGTATCAATTAACGGCTTGGCGGCATCCGCAATGCTGATATTCTCTACAGGGCACACAGCAGGGCATGAGATGTGGTTGTCTGTCATGCCTTGTTTGAATATGTGATACAGCATTTCCAATCTATGTCTGCGTTCGCCGGCAATGATTCGGTTGGGTGCTAGAAATGTCTTAGTAGGAGCACGTTCCTCAATGGGTGTGATCAAGAATGTCTTGTCGTATCCACGATACCAATCTAATGCCGCCCAGCCATGAAAGAAGTAGTAGTAACTTTTCCATTTATATTTGGCACACAATGTGTCAACATTATCGCTGTCGCGTTCACTGGTTACTATTGCGCCAGCTTGATCAGGAAACGGTCCATATGTTGGTTTATGAATATCTAAATTTTTTACATGATATACTTCGTCAAATGTAGCAGTATGTATGTTCAAATGTATTGGCTCTTGGTCAAAAAAGAATATATAATTGTGTTCGTGTATATCATCACTGCCATAATTTACCACACTGTCTGGATCACTACGTCCAAACGGATCGCACATGAACATTCTTACACCTGCCCTATTGTGTTTGATCCAAGGCCAAAAGGTATTGTTATAAATCTCGTCTATTCTAACCATGTTTGATGTATTCTATTTAGGAAAAAAGCCCGGTGTATGTGTGCATGAGCGCAAGGCCGACAGTATTGAACATGCACAGCAATTGAGTACCACTAGGTACTTTTGGTGGGTCACATACTTAGCGGATCTTAATGGATGGGATTTTCTTTGGGAACCTGTGCCATGGCAAAGCCATCAACGACATGCATGGCCCGACCAACATCAACCTGACTCGGGCGTTTATCTTGTGCCTGCCAATTGGAACGGTCAAGAAACAAACTATCATTCTGCTCCCGGGATACATCACGGAATTGATCCAGACTATTGGCATATTCCAGAATGGATTGATGCCAGCAGTATTGATTCACGTTGGAGTCCAGATCCAATGGATCCTCCGTATATCTATGAATTTCCTGTAGAGTGGGAGTGGGATAGAATTGGTGGACCACAGTATCGTGTGCCTGGTGCTGACAAAATCAAATATGTCAATGCCTTTGTGACACGCACAAGGCCAGATCCACTCACATGGTACTCACATCACGATGTTGTGTTTCCTGATGAAGTATATCGCTGGCGTCCCAATCCCAACGACCCACCTTATGTGTATGTGTTTGGCAATCAGTGGCACGCAGCAGAGATCATGCCCACAGTAGAATATTGTGTGCCTGGGGCAACAGAACGCAAGTACATGGACATGCGTGTGCAGTTGCCTGAACGCCCAGATAATCATTGGCACACCTTGCATGATTGCAAATGGGATTACTCATGGGTACCAGATCCTGGTGATCCTCCTTATGTGTATGTGTTTGGCAATCAATGGTGGCCTAGTGAAATCATGCCCACTGTGGAATATCATGCGCCTGGTGCAACCGAGCGCAAGTATATGGACCTGCAGGCTGTATTAATCTCTAACCGAACAAACTGGACGGTCCCTGACACAATTGATCCTGCCAGTGTTGACTACAGCTGGGTGCCTGATCCAGGTGATCCTCCATTCATATATGAGTTCGCCACGCAATGGCAATCTAACGGGGGTGCAAGATATCATGTTCCGGGTGCTACCGAAATCAAGTATGTGGACATACAGCACTACCACAATTCAAGCAACATGCATTGGGAAATACCCAATACAATTGATCCTCACAGTGTAGATACCAGTTGGCATCCATCAAACATTGAACAACCTTATATCTATGAGTTTGCCACACAGTGGCAGCATAATGGTGGAGCTAGATATGTCATACCAGGTGCTACAGTAATCAAGTATGTGGATATACCGCATTACTATAAATCAAACAGCATGTATTGGGAGATACCTGCTAACATTGATCCAAATAGTGTGAATATGAATTGGCATCCGTCAAATACTGAACAGCCTTATATCTATGAGTTTGCCACACAGTGGCAACCTAACGGTGGTGCTAGATATGTCATGCCTGGTGCGTCGGAAATTAAGTATGTGGATATACCGCATCACAGATTGCCGGATAAAACGCCCTGGAAACTGTTAGAGGCCGTGGCAAAATTTGATTACAGTTGGCACCCAGACAACACAGCTGAACCCTACAACTACGTGTTTGGCAATCAACACTGGCCTGGCACTGTCATGCCCACAGTGATGTATTGTGTGCCTGGTGCCACACAAGAAACATTTGTTGAAACCCCTGTAGCAAAATTATGGGCCTGTATGGGCGGCTGGGAATTATGTGAGGACATTGATGACAGTGAGTGGGATTGGACTTGGGTACCAAATCCCAAAGAGCCACCTTATATCTATGTGTTTGGCAATCAATGGAACCCGCCAGAATTCAAAGCCAGTTTGCGATATCATGTGGAAGGTGCAACAGAAATCAAGTATATGGACCGTTGCACACGCCGACTGCCCATCTCGGGCAATCAATGGCGTGTGCATATCAACACGGAAGAATTTGATTACTCATGGGAACCCAATCCGTTTGATCCGCCTTATATCTATGTGTTTGGCAACCAATGGAATAGTGCAGTTTTAGAACTCACTGTGGAGTATCATGTGCCAGGTGCAACAGAAATCAAGTATGTGGATGATATCATAGCCAAGGTGGCACAGTACCCTGGCGCCTTTGAATTGATAGATGATATTGACGAATTTGATTATTCATGGAGACCCAACCCCACTGATCCACCTTACATTTATGTGTTTGGTAATCAATGGCTTATCCCTGAACAGCGCCCGGCACTACAGTATCGAGTTGGTGCAGCCACAGAAATCAAATACATGGATCATCCTAAAGCACGCCGCAAAGGTGATTCAACAAAGTTTAAAACTCAGTATAACTGTGACTTTGATTGGTCTTGGGAACCAGATCCAGGATCACCTCCTTATCGGTATGTGTTTGGTAATCAATGGCATCCAGCAGAAATCATGCCCACAGTGGAATATGTAGTTCCTGGTGCTACTGAGCTCAAGTACATGGACGAACCAAGAGCCAAATTGCCCAAGAACCCCAATCGACCTTGGTATAATGTAGTCGAAAGCGATATGGATTACTCTTGGGTACCAGACCCAGGTGATCCTCCGTATATCTATGTGTTTGGTAATCAATGGCATGCTGCCGAAGTAATGCCTACTGTGGAGTATCGCATGCCCGGTGCTACAGAACGCAAGTATGTGGACTCACCTGTTGCTGAATTGCCAGCAGACATGACACTATGGCATGTGCCCGACAATGTTGATATTCGAGACATGGACTTCTCTTGGGTTCCAGATCCAGGATCACCACCTTACATCTATCAGTTTGCCACACAGCACCAAAAGACAGGTGGCCCGCAATATAGAATGCCGGACGCCACAGAAGTCAAATACGTGGATATGATGCGAGCCAAAGTAACAGCCGAAGCAGTACCCATTGTTGAAATAGATCATTTGGATGGCAATGCTGGTCTTGTACCCAACACTTTCAAACGCATACGATATTTTGACAACTATCGCGATACCTTAATTCGCCTGGCCAAGAGTCTTGTGGGTGAGCATGAACATGTATGGGTGTGTAGCAGTATATGCGACTACACTGGCTTTGACTTCTCCTGGCATCCAGAAAAATGGCAAAGCACCATGCTGCATGTGTTCCCTAGTGACACTCAAAAATTTGGAGACACATTCTACATGCATGTTCCTACCTTTGCTGAACGTGCAGAAAAGAAACAATTGCTAGAATGGTATAGTGTAAACTATGTGTCTCGGCGCAAGGTTCCACGTAGACCCATGCCGGTGATTATGCATGATGCGGACAGCCACGTAGATGCAGTAAAGTCACAAGACTTTGCAGGCCCATTGGCTACATTTACCAATCACGATTATGTGCCCGGCAATCTTGTCACAGTACCGCTTTGGCGTCAAGAGACCAAGACCATTGTGCCTATCAGTCCAGGTGCTGGCAGTGTGGTTGTGCCCAAAGTGGCTGTGCCCTTTATCAAGACACAGTTGTATGACTATCCGCACATAGACAAAACACAACGACTGTTAAAAGACACACCATTAGACATTGTATTCATTGACAATGGCGAACCCAATGCTGAAGAGAACTGGAAGCATTTAGAGTGGGCATACAAGCATCCTAGAACCAATCGTTTACATCGTAGTAGCGGAGTAAACGGTCGTACGGCAGCTTATCATGCCGCGGCTCAAGCATCAACTACTGATTGGTTCTTTGCGGTGTTTGCCAAGCTCATAGTCAGCAGTGATTTTGATTGGTCGTGGCAACCTGACCGCATGCAACAGGCCAAACACTATATCTTTCATGCGTACAATCCTGTCAACGGGTTAACATACGGTCACCAGGCCATGATTGCTTACAACAAGAAGTTAGTGTTAGAGAACGAAGGTCTGGGACTAGACTTCACGCTTGATCAACCACACGAAGTGGTGCCTATTTTGTCAGGCACAGCATTGTACACTGACTCACCGTGGATGGCCTGGCGTACTGCATTCCGTGAAGTGATCAAACTCAAGACCAGCTTGCCTGATGTAGAAAGCGAATATCGCCTAAACAAATGGCTCACTCGTGGCGTAGGTTCTGGAGAGTGGAGCACCAAAGGTGCAGAGGATGCTGTGGAGTACTATGATGCAGTTGGCGGCGACTTTGCAGAACTGCGCAAGAGTTATGACTGGGCCTGGTTGGCCAGCTATGCGTTTATTAAACGATCTTTAACAACTGATCAATGAGTTATCTTAGTAAACTAAGATGCTGTTGAACTATATTGTAAATCTGTTGTGTATTGGTTGGATAGTCTTTGTGTTTACTGAGTTCACTATCATATAGTTTACACATCTTAGATAGATTGTAATTGATCCAAGATTCTTCGAGTACCGTGCAATCTATTAGTTTATCAGCATTAGCAAATATATCTTCTAATAGTTGACTGCATTTGATATGTGATTGCCATCCTTGATTCCTATGCATAAACTCAGTCCATATCACATAAAGTGACTGATCAGGAAAAAATGTTTGGTTTAAAAAATTTGCGAGTAAATTTAATTCTGCACAAAAATTTTCAAACGAAAAAAATGATTCAAATTTAAATTGATACACTGGATTTGATATTGGCAAAAAATTGGCATAGTGGTCAGCGTATTTTTTGCGTTCGGCAAACTTACTATACCAATTGTTTCTTAATTCAATTTTGTTATTTCTAATATAATCAGGTATGTGTAATATTTGTTTTCCGAAACCTTTGTCGCCAGCTTTAAAAATCAAATTTGTAAAAGCAATAAAAAAAGTATTATCAGCATCGGGATCTATTATGATTCTAATTACCTGGTCGTCATCGCATAGCTGTAAATTATAAATTGGGTTTGAAAAATGTCCACACTTAATTATGCGATCATTGATGTAATAATTGTCAGGATTATGAGCAGAGTATGTGGGAGGTTTAAAAATATTTTGTTGACTTGGGGCAGTCTGCATGATATACACATTGCTGATATATTCTAAAAAATGGCCATGTGTGCTGCCGTGAAAATCAATTTTAATCATGCTACAACATCTAACAACTGATCAATGATGTATTCTACCTCTAAGTCTGTGAGCTCAGGGTAGATAGGCAAACTCAAACATCTGCGGCTGAGTGCATAACTGGCACTCAGCATGTCTGGACCTTGGTATTGTTGGAACACAGGCAGTTCTTGTAAGGGCTCAGCATAGTGAATCTTGGTTTCAATCTTACGCAAGGTAAGGTTTCGTTGCACAATGTCTCGTTGATCCACTTCAATCACAAACTTGTGGAAGCAATGCTTGTCAAAGTTGCTTTTGTCAATCAGAGATCGTATGGCGGTCTTTTCCAGCCGGTTCATCCAATAGGCAGCAATAGTGCTTCTGCGACTTTGCCATGCAGCCAAGTGCCGAGTCTTGACCATCATCTGCGCACAATCCACTTCACTCATGCGTGAGTTGGTGCCTATGTCGCTGTGCCGGAGATACTTGCCGTTGTTCACATAATCTCTTGCAAACTCTTGCAGTTCATATCTGTTGGTCACTACAGCACCACCATTGCCATAGTTGGCAAAGTTTTTTGTGGGGTCAAAACTTATAGCGGCTGATTCGCTGTGTCTGTGGCAGTTATCGGCCAACCAGTGCTGTGCGGCATCTTCCACAATGATGGCACCAAGATTTGGCCAGTGCTGGTGAACACTCTGCCCATACAGGCCAACCAAACACACTGCTTGATAACTCAAGTCTTGTGGCAGCTTTCTATAATCCATTTGCCCATAGCTGTTTGTGTCCAAGATATAGATATTCCAGCCGGCTCGAATCCAAGCATTAGCAGTAGCCGGATAGGTCAGCGCAGGTATCACTACAGTGGGTGGGGTAATGCCGATCTTGCTTCTAAAGTATTCGGCAATGATCTCTAGAGCCTGTGTACCTGAGTGACACAAGGTAGCATACTTGACACCGTTTTTTCTGCTGATCCAGTGAGCAAATTCAGCAGTATAGTTGCCATCCATCAGTTGTCCCGAACGCAGCACTTCGTCTGTCACATCCAGGATCTCCTGGCGGAGATTGTTATACTGTTTTCGGAGACCAGTATGGGGAATTGTCAAGCCAGTGGTAGTAATTTTGAAATCCTTCTCGAACATCGACCTTGGGATCAAAGCCTAATACTTGTCTGGCCTTGTCGATATTTAATGCGCCACGGCTGGGAAAGTCTGCGTCTTTGTCTCGGCATTCTATTGTGCCTGCACCCACAATCTTCACAATCATTTCTGCGGCCTGTAAGAGCGAAACTGAATGAGATTTTGTAATGTTAAACGTGTTGTTCGCAGCACCTGCCTCCAGTGCTGCCGCCACAACACCATCCGCTGCGTCATCAACATAGGTGAAGTCGAGTGTTTCAGATGCGCCGTTAACACTGAGAACTTGACCACGCATGGCCCGGAGCATAAATTTTGCCACAACACGGTCTTCCACATCCAGTGGACCGTATACCGCCGAGGGGCGTAAAATAACATATTCCATTCCGGTGCGTCTAGCATAATCTTTTACTAACCATTCTCCTGCAAGTTTCATAATGCCGTACTGACCAATTGGACTGCATGGGGCATCTTCTGTGACCTGATCCGCAAAGTCGCCGTATACCATTGAACTTGACATGTACACAAAACGTCTAACACCGTATCTTTTGGCACTCTCAAGAACATTAATCAATCCACGCATCATCACATCAGCGCCGTGTGCAGGGTTGGCGTTGACAACTTTCTGTCGAGGAAAGCTGGCCATGTGTATGAGCACTTCGGGTTGTTGCACTCTGATCACATAGTCGATGGTGTCAGCATTTTCAATTGATGCTGTATACACAGGATGTCGATCAATTTTGACAGCTCGTTCTTCCATCAAGTAGTCAATTTCGGCTTGCGGAATAATACCGTAGTTGGTTTTGTTGTCAACAATGCTGACTGTGTGGTCCAGTTGCTTGAGCCGCTGTACCACATTGTGTCCAATTAGGCCATAGCCTCCTGTTGTGAGTATTTTCATTTGCTTCCCCATTTAAGTGTCCAGAATGTTTCGTTTTGTTCGCTCAGTCTAGCCACAATATCATAACGATGCCCGTAACTGGCATGGTCAGTAGTTCTGTGCCAGTATGGTTTTTCCACAGCATGTTCCATGATAAACCGACCAGCATCACTATCTTGCCATTGAGAAATGGGCTGTGCCACAAACAAATCTGGATCTTCTACATCGCCCATGCGGATGGTATGCACTATGACATCACGAAAGCTGACCCATTTGTCATCAATCAGTTTGACTTGATATGGTTGCCAGTGGCTTGGCTTGTTGTGATCTTGTGTGATGCCCATGTGCTAGTATAGCACAACGATTATGATTGTGCAACCAAGTCTGCAGCCATTGGAAAGATCTTGGCAATCACTTCGGCACAGGCCACGGCAACTTCTTGATGCTCTTTCTGTGTGCCATTGGCCGAGCGCAGTTCAATAAAGTGTATCCATGATCGCAAGGTACCATTCATGTACAATCGACTTTCAATCAGGCCTTCTGGCAGCACAGCTCTGGCTTGTTCTTTGGCAATGCCATTCTTGATGGCCCACTCATACTCTCGTTTGGCGGCATAGATCACTCGCTGTTGAGCACGGAACCATTCGTTTTCCAACGCCTGGTCATCTGTCTCTATGCTGTTCTGTCTATTCTTTGGGTCTTGGAGCCTGGCTTCACGGGTAACAAAGTTGAGATCTTTCGTTGGATCCGCATAGCGTTGGCTGAACTCTTGGAAGGAGAATGATCTGTGCCGCAGAATTTGTCGAGCAATATCCCTTGTTGTTGTAATTTCCAAGCAAGCTGAAACCATTTCAAGGGGGCTCCAGTGCTGGTGCTTGACCAAGTACCGGATGAGTTTTTCGCTAGTGTCTGTGTTGAGTTGGTTGCTGGGATTGGACACACGGGCGCAATACGCGATGAGTTCTTGTGCATCGTCAAGGCCCATGCTCTTAAATTCGTCAGTTGGTTGGCTGTAGGAAAGGAGTTTAACATTCATTTTAATTTGGTGAGAAGTTTATCAGTTTCAGGCTGTGCTATTTCGGCCACAGCCACAGTGTCAACAATGAAGTCAATATTGTCAACTTCGTCGCCAAACTCTGATAGTATTCGCGTGACTATGATTTCTATTTCTTCCCAATCCAGACCTTGTTTTTTCAAGGTGCTGAGATTGATGGCTTTTGTCGCTTGCCGTTGAGCTTGACTACTATCTTCTTGATACACTCGAGTGGAATATCAGTCTTGTTGACTTCGTCAATTATGTGTTCCCAACGTTCAAGAAAGTCGTCACTGAACTGCTGCATCGGCGGTCACCCGTGACTTGGCAGGACGACCACGCTTGGGCGCGGCAGGTGCAGTTTCAGGAACAGACTTGGCATCACCAACATTCACGCCCGGAAACATGCGTTCGGCATCTTTCTTCATTCTGGCGGCTTCGGCAATCAAGCCTTGTGCATCTTGTTCCATGCGTTTGGCTTGAACTAGCATGTTGGCAGCCAGTGCATGATCATCCAGTGCGCCTGTGGCAGGTGCTTGAACAGGTGGAATGCCTTGTTGACGATTTTTATAGTCAGCAGTAGCTTGACGCTTGACATCGGGAGCAACCATGCCAGCACTGTTATCAATCTCTTGCATGCGTTTGAGTGCTTCGGTGCCAGATTCCATTTCTTTAACCAAGCGATTGATCTCGTCTAGCTTGACTGAACTGGTGGCAGTGGGTGTAAGGATTACTTGATTGGTAGCAATCTTTTTCAACATGCCTTCCACATGTAGTGCATTTAGAATATTGCGACCATCGGGCAATAGGTTGCGATGGAATACATCAGCAAGGTTAGTGGATTGCTGACCGGGTGCTGATTCAAGCACACTCATTATTGAGTTGTGAATATGTGTGGGTAACACATCTGGATAGATAACCAGGCACATGTGTTCTTCATTTGGAATTTCTCTAAATACAATAGCAACCTTGCGATCACCGTGTCTGCCGATATGTTTAAGCATTTTGTTCTCCTGGAGTTTCTGCTTGGGCCTGTTCAGCGGCAGCTACTTGAGCCTGAGCGGCTTGTAGGAACGCTGAAAGTTTATCATATACTGCACCAACTTGCGTGAGTTCGTTGGCGCGAAATGCACCGCGTTGACTTGCGGCTTCTATGATGCTGTGAATTGATGCCAAATCGGCGATAGTGAGTTGAGTATTTTCCATATAGATATTTAATGGCAAAACATCCAATGAAAATGTTTTTATGGGGTATTTTGGAAAAACTCGTTGGCTTTTTGAACAGCCTCTTCAATGGTCAAGGCAGGCACTACAACAAAAGCCTGGTTGCCCAAGATCTCCATATCGTAAGGAACGGTGCCTGAAAATCTAAAGTCCTCAGGCACCGCCACCTGCACTTCAAAATCCTGCATGCGGCGTGCCCGGTCAATCACTTCAAGATAGTCGCTCACAGGATCTTGCGCTCTGCAATCAGTGTTTCAAACGTGTCCCAGACCTTTTGGAACTTGCGTTCGTAGTAGTCAATCAACACCTTGGTGTCTTCGATGCTGGCACCTTGATCAATGTACATTTGCAAATCATTGGTGATCTTCCAGCACTCCATAATTTCTTGCTCAAAATCAAAACGGTTACTCATCTGAACTCCTTTAGTTCTTTAGGTTTAACAAAAATAAAATTATGCACCTGGCCATCCAGTCGGATAGGCAAGTCTAAATGCACACTCACACGTGGACCTTCAATCAAGTTTAGTTGTCGATCATTGCCCACAGTGCCACGGAATGGAATTCGATTCCAAGTTCCTTGCACACGGTCGCCTATAATCCAAGTTGGTTTATAGCCCACACGCTCAAAATAATCAGTTTGATTACCCACGTGGCTGTCTCCATTCCTCACGAGCCAGTCTAAACTCTTCATATACTCTGCGTAGCATGGTCACCGCAGGAACAAAAAAGAATCCTGCTACAAATCCATACAGCAACCACTTTACAGCTTCCCATAAATCTATCATACAATCTTTCCTATTCCTGTGTAGATAAGTTGATCCAACTCTGTTTGGTAATCTGTACGACCCATTCTGCGTTTAAGCCAAATAGCCGTAAGTAATTCGTTTGGAGTTTTACATTCAACTTCAAACCCCCTGCCACGACTTTCTAATTCTTCAATGAGATCATCTGTGTCAAAGTCTTCGAGGTCAACGTCTACATCTACTTCAGTGGTAATAGTTCTATACATTTTCAATTCCTAATGTTGCAGGTGCATGATCCAACACATCATCATTGCCGCGGCGATAAAAATGTGCATCTGGATCTGTTATGGTCACACACAAATCACTGTGAGCAATATCATAGTCCACAAACTCTCCACTTGGATTGTACACTCTAAACATATAGGTGTCAAGTATAGCACTGTAGATTAAATGGCCTTCCACACCGTTTGCTGATTTTGGCATCTCACTCTTCGTCATAGTAGGCATACTGTCCAAACGGTGGAACAATACTTGTGGTGCCATGCAGAATCCATACAGTGTCTGCATAATTCTCATCACCCCAACTGCTACCAGGGTAACCGTCTGTAAACATCACAAGACGTTTGGGCTCAATCTCGTTGTCTTTGAGATAACGGAACACTGCTTCAAAATCCGTGCCGCCGCCACCGTCTACTTGATAGTCACAGATACCATCCAAGTTGTCAGAGTCGTATTGCGCAGGATTGTAGCATTCGGTGTCAAAGGTAACCACATGGATTTTGTATGCAGGAAACGATTCCATAATGCCTTGGATCTCGCTCAAAAAGTCCTTGAGCATGCTCTCGCTAATGGATCCAGACGCATCCAATGCCACAGCAATATCAATCATGGGATCCAGTTTCATGCCAGGCATCACAGCATCCATGTGCCAACCTTTGCGGCTGGCCCGCATCCAAGTGTAGTCACTCTTGATGGTTGACTCCAATTGCATGCGGAGCAGTTCACGCCAGTTCATCTTGGGCTCGGTCAAGTCCTGGATCAGGCGTTTGACACCTGCGGGCAAGTTACCCGCTCCGTCCACTGTGGCGGCTGCCGCCAGCATGGCTTCTTTAATTTCGTCCTTGATCTGTTGACGCTCTTCTGGCGTGAGCTTGGGACGACCCTTGCCTTTGCCTTCCTCATCACCATCTTCACCGTCACCATCCGGGTCACCATCACCGTCTAAATGGTCATCCAATAACTTGTCAATGAGATCGCTCAAGTTGATTTTCTTGGCGTTCTTCATCAAGTCATCATACACTTCCTCTGAACTCAAGCCTTCGTACTTCTTGTCATACAGGCACGGCACGGAAGTGATAAACTCACCTACATTGTGCTTTTTCAAGTCTGCGTTAACACAGAAGTCATTGGCAACGTTCCAAATCTGAGGATCTCGCTCTCCGCGGCGTCCAAAGTGGTCATACACACAATGTAACACTTCATGTCCAAACAAGAATTCAATCTCTTTGGGCCGGAGCAGTTTGATGAACTTGCAATTGTAATAGAAATTGCGTCCATCCGTTGCGGCAGTAGGGCACCATTCGTCAGCGTTTACCAACTTGAGTCGAGTGGCAAGGTTGCCAAAGAACGAAGCCTTAAGCAATAAACCCACACGGGCAGTAATCAACAGTTCACGCACCTCGCGATCCAATTTGGGATCCATCTTGCCCAACAGGTTTTTAAACTTGTCTGCTTCTTTAGAGTCAGCAGTGGTGCCTGCTTTGGCATATAACATGTTGGGATTGAAATATTGCATGGGCTGTTCCTTGGTTGATGTGTGTATTATAGCAAAAGATGATTTATTCGTCAATGTACATCTTCTTCAGTATCGGTGGACCTGTTCAAATACTTGAGCTGGAACCATGATTGTGCGGCCGCACTAAAGAAATCCAGGTGAACTTGCTGTTCGTAGTGCATGTTGGGGCTGTCTATGTATGAATGTTCATTTGGCACCAGTCCTTGGTGGTGCCGATATGTGAAACCCATCTCTTTTCGCAGTCGGGTCCGCAGTGCCATCCCCATGCCAAAGTCTCTCAAGATCATGGCATAAATGTCTGACCACTCTCCAGGATTGTGGAAGATGATCAAGTTTTTTTTGACAGTTACTTTGGACATACATTAAAAAGAAAGGGCTGTGCATACACAGCCCGTGTATTTAATACACACAGCCCTCTCTAATTAGGCTGACGCCTGCAAAATGTACTTGCCGTATTTGCTGTGGAACTCGTCAAAGTTCTTGAGCTTGGTGGGCAAGAAGGGCAAGTCGTATGTGGTAAGTGCAATACGAGCACCCATCACAGTCAACTCAGTCTCAAAGTTCTTCATCATGAAACCCAGGAAGTTATCCGCCATCTCATGGAACTTCTTGTCCTCAACCTTCTTCTCCACGGCATCCTTGAGCTCATAGCACATGGAGATAACCAGTGAGTACATAGCCGAGACTTCTTTTACATTCAAGTCCTTGACCTTGCCTGCCAACACATCTGCTGGGTTGGGCATCTTGCTAGATACCTTGCGGTGAGCCATGAACTTAACTGCAAGGCCTTCGCCTACTGTACCAGCAATCAAGTTGGTAAGAGTGTCATTGTCGCCGTCCTCGTCCTCCAACAGCTGGCTCACAAAGGTCCAGGTACGCGGAGTAGCAAAGGCACGGCTGGCGCTCTTGGCATCAAAGTCGTACAAGTCCTGCTTGGCAAAACTCAAGTAACCTACCACGTCCTTGTGGATTTTGTTTTTAACAGCCCAGTCCTGGTAGCTGGCAAAGTCCACTTTCATTTCCTGGTGCAGGAAACGGTTGGCAAGCGGAGTAGGCATACGATAGGTTACACCCTTGTCCGACTCACGGTTGCCTGCGGCAACCATCACAACGTTCTTGGGCAAGTGGTACTTGCCAATGCGTCGATTCAAAATCAACTGATAAGCGGCACTCTGCACACTAGGAGGAGCAGAGTTGAGTTCGTCCATGAACAGCACCACAATGGGATACTGGCTGGCAGTGGCCTCGTCGGGCAGTTCCACAGGAGGTGCCCAATCCATAACACCTTTTTCTTTGTTGTAGAACGGAATACCACGGATGTCTGTGGGCTCCATCTGACCCAGGCGCATGTCAATCATGAGTCCGTTGAGTTCTCGAGTAATACCCTCAACCAGCTCGGATTTACCGATGCCGGGAGGACCCCACAGGAACAGCGGGCGCTGAACTTTGAATGCTTTGAGCAGGCTTTTACGTGCCTGGACGGAATTGACGGTGCGGGTATCTGACATGGGCTGTGTCCTTAAAATGTGTTAGTAAGCCGTTAGTATAACTGAAGTTGATTTATTGGTCAACTATTGCAAGTCTCAAAAGGACTAAACAATTCTTTGTCGCTTTCTTGCGACATTTCCTCGTAGACCCACTCTGCAGGGATCTCAAGAATTTGTGCAATGGCACGGGGTTGGTGCCCTTCTTCTAGCATGGCTTGGATTTCGATGCTAAGTTCGCTCATTTTGCTCATTATGCAGTTTCCTTCATAAAATATTCAAACAAAATCCACTTGGCACGATTGATTGCTTGACGAGCATCTTCGGCTCGCATACTGTCAACCTCGCTGTATTCAGTATTGATCATTTCTTGTACATCGCTCAAGATGCTGGCCGCCATCATGCCTGGACTACGATGAAATACAAGCCTTTGCTCCACTGCTTCGCGCATTTCTGCTTCGGTGACGCCATACATGCGGATATCGCGTTTTTGGCTTTCGTTTAGTTCTCTCATTACTGGCTCCTTTTTGCTTTGTATGCCACTATTGTAGCAGATCAGGATTTATTGGTCAAGCCAAAAAAAAAGCCCTACAATGTGTAGGGCTATTGTAACACTTGAGTATTACATGTTATTCTAAACAAAAATGACCATTAATCATACCAACAAAACCGTTGAATGTTTGATCAAATGTATAACTTAAATATTTTTGATCCACATTTGATTTTACATGGTCTATACCCTTCATCCAGTTTTGATAAACCCAGCCGTCAGAAAAGTGTTTGAAGAACCAATCATCCCATTCACAGTAAACAGTAAATCTTGGTTTGTCGGCCTGAAACCTTTTGAAGTCCCAATGAGGATAGATTATTGATCTTGTAATTGTTTCATAGGTATTTCTATGTGCCCAACTAAAATTAGGCCATGATAAGATGGATTTTAGCGCAGGCGTCGAGTCAAACCATTTTTTAATCATGTGCGCTTGCTTTACCACAATCTCGGGCATATCTGGAGTCCAATAAAAAAACTCTGGAGTCATGTTAGAATAGTTGTGATTAATACCAACACCCTTAAAATTGTTGGCGACAACATCTACAAAATACACATGATATTTGCCATCTTTAATGCAAATCTTGGGTTTGTCTGCACCGTAGATCAATGCAGTTCGTTTTCCTTGATCTAGCAATAATTTTTGGTGTTTGGTTTTAGGAGAACTAAACCTGCCCAAATTTTGAGGATTCAAATGTTCTGTGACTTGGCCTAACCATTCTTCACCATCGTAGTGATTCAAGTATTCAAGAATATCGTCGCTAACATCTTGATAGGTAATTTTAGTTTTTGGGCTGACATTGCGAATTCGTTCTAATCCGGGGCGTGTGGTAAGCTCAAACTCGGCTTCAATGTTTCTTGGATCTGTAATAGTTTCAGAGGCAACAAAGTTTTTGTCGTGTGCTCGATTCCACGTGGTAACAATCTCATCAATGTGGCATCCCGCATCTAAAAAAGATTCTACCACAGTTTGGCTGTCACTGCCCCCACTGTAGTAGATCAATATGTAATCATACTTTTCTCTGAGTTGACGAGCTCGAGCACGATAAAGATCTAAAATATTTACTTCTGGTTCTGTATGCCACGATAAAGCCTTCCAAACACTGTCATTAAAATGCCATGCAGGATGAACATTTTGTTTGGTGCCTGCAATACAGGCATCAATTTTAGAAAAAAATTCTTGATTACCAACAGTGTAATAACCAAGTTTTTTTTGCTCAGCCGTTAGTTTAATCATTGCTTTGGAATATTTTTAGTCAACGCAGTCCAACGAGAGATGGCTGTAGCATTGATCTGTTCCATTGCACTGTACGGCTGAATGTTTATGTAGCCACCATCTTGTTCACAGAACAGCTTGCTCTGACTATTTGTTCCTGCTTTGCTGAAAATATCAGATAATTTGCGTTTCAAATCGGTGGAAAAATCACCACGAACAAATGCGTACATGCTGGATGTAACATGTTCTAAACCTTTAATACCTTGTGATTGAAAAGTTTTCATTCCAAATCTATCGTGTATTCCTGTGACACCAAGTGTGTAAACATTGCCTGTAAATCTTTGTGTGGTCCCTGGACCAATGAAATCCACAGATGAATCCAAGTGTCCACCTAACATGTCTGTAGTGGCTTCTGGAGTACCTTTGTAACCTATTTCAATAAGGCCAATTGTGCTGTTGTTATCTACAATTACTTTTGACACCAAATTGGTAATAGATCCTGGATTTATACCAACTGACAATTGTTTGTCTCCGGGAATGTCAGTAATTTTTTTGATTTTGGTAGAAAAAATTCCCAATGGTTGATTGCTACAAATTTCATTTAACAATGCCAACTGATCGGTAGGATAAGAATCTTTATACAACAGTGGTCGAATGTAGTAACTGGATGTGGTTGTCAATATTGTCAGCTCTTTGTTATTAATAACTGTTTGTACTGCTACTGCACCACCTGCACCAGGTTTGTTTACCAATACAAAATTATATTCTGATTGTTGTGTGTTTGCTGTTTCAATCAATGCACGTAAAATAGATGCATTGGCTGATGCCATAGAGAATGGCCATACCACTTGCACAGTTTGTTGTGCTAATACGGGCCAGCACAAGAGGAGAGATAACGAAAATAAAATTCGCTTGAACATAGTATTCCTTTAATTTGTTGAGATTATTGCTGGTAGACAAATCTACTACGGTCGGCGTTCCAGATGTATCACAATGGTAAAAGGGTTTCACTACCCCAAGCGTCAATTATTGATCCGACGTCAGCCCTTGCTGGCGTTGCAAAAAATATTTAGTAGATAAAAATACCATGTAGAAAATAATACCAGTTACCGAATCTGGTGCAAACCTATGGTGTCTGCGGCTCCGTCACTCACCCCTTCACTTCACCATACTTTCACAAGCAGAGGGCCAGGCAGAAAGCCGCCTTTAATCCACATGATGCTCTGTCTTGAAATTGCCGTTTTGCATGCCAATTTTTCCGCCTTCTGCTTCAATGCGTTTGTACACATCTTCCAACAATATAGGTGCAAAATCAGTCTGCTCAACGCACACACAATGATACCGAACATCGTTCACACTACTGTATACCACAGCGCCTGTTCGAGCAGCAACACCCCAGGCTTTCTTCACGCGACTGGCGTGCAAGTGTCCGTGAATGTTAGTGCCAAAGCGACCCAAGCTGGCTTCATGCACGGGAATGTGACTCAAGATCATTCCGTTCAACACATGATACGCCCGCAACTCACGAAAATACTCACGGTATTCCTCATCTCGGAAGATGTCATGGTTGCCACGGATCAATACCTTGTCGCCATTCAATCTAGCCAATGTGGGCAATGCTTTCCTGTTGATAACCACATCACCCAAGTGATATACTTTGTCTGAAGGACGCACACGATCGTTCCAACGACGGATCATTTCCTCATCCATCTCCGCAGGGTCATCCCACGGACGCAACTTTACAGTGGGATCATCGGGGTGTGTGAATCGACATACGCCAACGTGGCCGAAGTGTGTGTCGCTTACCAAAAATGTTGCTGGCATGGTATGCTTCCTTTCTAAATTTTCTTATTGTAGCACAAAATGTAATTTTGGGCAAGTACTACTTGTGTATTACTTCTTGCCAGGTGTAATCACCCAGCCACTTGACCTGGCACACATATTGATAGTCAGGTGGTATACCAGTGTTCCATTCTGTGGGACCAATGTGAACCAGTCGTGAGCAAGAGTGCCGAGTGTCTTCGACCAACCAGTAGATTTGCCCGTGGTAGGGTTGAAAATCATAACGAGCGGCTCGAACCATGTCAGTGATATCCAAGCGCCGTTTGATGTCATCTGCTTGTCGCTGTAGCACAGAGACCAGTTCCATGATTCGGTCATACTCTTGTTGGGCATGCATGCGGGCCGCATTGACCATGAGATCTTTTTGGCTCTCCACAGGCACAAGGTCAAACTTAACGGACCCTGCTTCTGTAGGATAGGGCGTGACATTTCTGTTGAAGAAATGCACAAGAGTGTTGCCAGTGCTTACATCAAAACTGTCACGCCCTTTGGCAGTGTTTGATTCTTCCACTGTTTAGTAGCCTTTGTTTCGGCGGCGTGGGGCTACTTCAGTTTCTTTTACCAAATAGTCAAGACCCACATGCCCTTGCTCAATTTCCAACATGGCAGTGACCGCATGACCACTACGGGTGGCAATCTTGGGCATGTCTCCACGGCCAAGTTCTCGCATTCTGCGAGCGGCCACTAATACCAATTGGTATCTGTTGCCAATGGCAGCTACCGCAGCTTCGCTGGTCAGGCCCACTGTTCTGTCGTTAGTGTGAATTATTTTCATTGCGGTTTCCGTTTGAGTGATGGTGGTTAAGGGAATCTAAATCTTGAAATAGTTTTTTCTCTTGGGCTGTGAGTCGGTCCTTGTGTGTCTTGCGTGGATTGCCACACAGATAACATGCAGGGTTGCCGCAGTCCATGGCATGACGTTTTGCAAGTCGATGAGGTTGTTTTATGTCCGGTCCCGGCATCATTGCAGGGTGGTGACTGGCCACAGCAATTTTAAGTTGCCGAGCAATAGACACATCTGTTTTGTGACGACGAGCTGAATTTTTGAATTTTGCAAAGTCATTAGCCATCAGCCACCTCTTCCGCTGGCTTTTCTAACAGGTGCTCCTTTGATCATTGGTGCGCCGTAGTTTTGTTTGACTTTGGTTTTTTTTGTTTTGATGTCTGGTCGAGCGGCTTCGTGCTTTTTGGCAAGAGCTTCCTTTACAGCATCGGTTAGTTTGGAAGGTTTGTTTTCGTTCATATAACTATTTAACAATGTAGAACCAGTATAACACAGTTCTACATTGTTGTCAAGTGATATCAGTTGGTTTCTTTGTGAGCAGCCAATGCTTTGGTAAAACGGTTGGCATGTGAGCGTTCGGCTTTGGCTAAGGTTTCAAACCAGTCAGCAATCTCGTCCAAACCTTCGTCTCTAGCAGTCTTAGCCATGCCAGGATACATGTCAGTGTATTCATGTGTTTCACCATGAATAGCTGATTCCAATGCTTCCACTGTGGTCTTGGCTGGCATGCCAGTGCCTGGATCTCCTGCGCCACCTTCAATCAGGTATTCCATGTGACCGTGTGCATGTCCAGTTTCACCTTCGGCTGTTGAACGGAACAATGCACTAATATCATTGTCACCGGCCACGTCGGCCATGTTTGCGAAATACAAGTATCTACGGTTGGCTTGTGATTCTCCGGCAAATGCTGCCTTCAAGTTTTCTTCGGTACGGGTACCTTTTACAGATTGTGTCATGTTTCCTCCTATAGTGACATCACTATTATATAGCATAGGAGATGTCTAAGTCAAGGCATTTTGCTATTGTATTTTTCTATGACAGCGTTTGAAGTTTTATATTGGCCGGCCCTGAGAGGATCGAACTCCCACCGCTTGTTTCGAAGACAAGCATGATATCCATTTCACCAAGGGCCGAGAGTTGGTGCTACCAATGAGATTCGAACTCATGACCTCATCCTTACCAAGAATGCGCTCTACCGCTAGAGCTATGGCAGCAAATTTGGAGCAGGATACCAGAATCGAACTGGTGACTGGACGTTGGCAACGTTCTGTTTTACCCCTAAACTAATCCTGCGAAAACCCTATCGTATGCATCCACTTCCTGGAGAGGTCAACACACAGAGGATAGGGCGTGTTACATTTACTTATTAGGCAGCTTGTAGACTCTTAAATCTATCTGCGGCATATGAGGCAGCAAAGGCTTCTGGCTTCACAAACGGAATCACGTTGCATGTTCCTTTGATGTAGCCTACAGCTTGTGAGATTACACAGCTTGACCCGTACTGTTCGTCTGGGTTGATGTCTAGATGAACTTCAACTTGACGACCTTCTAGCACATCAGCCAGCTTCAAATACAGTTCCGAAACTTTGTAAACTTCGGTCATCAATCGCATGGCTGGCTTGCCTGGTTTGGCGTCCCACACACGTTCGCGTTGAACTTCACCAAACAGTTTGCAACCATTGTTGCCGTTGATGTGTACCACAATGGCTAACACATAGTCAGCATACCACACACCGTCAATTTTGATTCGTTCAGAGTCGCATCCAAGATAGATGCGAGTTTCGGGCGTCTGTGCCTGAATAAATTCTGCTACTGATGCAATGTCGAGCTTTTTCATTTTTTACTTTCTATTTAACTTGAAAACTGTTACACTTTTATTATGGTACCCCAGGAGGGATTCGAACCCTCAGAATTCTCCTTTTGAGAGAGACACGTATTCCAGTTCCGTCACCGGGGTATATCAAATTGGAATCCAGTGATTCAATCGATCGCTAGGATCAATACGAGCTGCTGGCACAATATCAAACGCTATGGTAATGCGAGGCTCGGGCAGGTGCCATGGCCAAGTGCAATGGGAATCACCTTGATTCTTGCTCAGCACAAGAAGATTATTTTTACCATCAACATCAAACTCTGTTCCGTCAAGCAACCGATATGTGGTCTTGCTTGGTTCAGTGTCCACGCAGAAAAATCCATGCCACCCACACTGTAAGGAAAGATTGTGTCGGTGCCAGGTTATATACTCATCTGCATGATAATAATTCAGCCAAGCCTGACAATAATGCGGATCATTGTTGCCACACTGTTCTCTAAACAGTGTTTTTATTTCTGAATACAGTTGATAAAACTCTGGATAGGAGTACATGAAGATATTGTAATTTTTAAACAGTTGACTCATCAACGAATTAGTAATCTTTACTGTGTTGGGATCTGTGTATGTAGGCCAAGTGTCGAGCACCAACTGTCTCATTAGAAGACAACTTGATTTAAGTTGCACAAGATCCAAACCTAGCTGTTTACTTGAAACATAGTTGTGATAAATCATAACACTCAAATGATTTTTTTGATACGTAAAATTTGAAAATTGCGTTTGCGGCCAAACCAAAAGTTTTCCAAGAACATGGATTTGCTCATGCTGGGATCTTCCGGTGTAGAAAACTCATATATGACTGGTTGATCAAGCTGGGCACCCTCTGTCACATATCCCCAAAAATCCCAGTCAAAACTGCGTTGTTCGGGCAAGTGCAGCAATTTGCCATGCTCCATCATGGTGGCTCGCTGAAACTCAATCAGCTGAGTGGCATACTGAGGAATCCAAGTCTGCAAAAATTTGTGAACTAACTGATAAGTTTGGTTAATATATCCTTCGTCGTGAACCATTAGGGTCAGTCGATTGTGTAAATTCCACCCTGGCACAGGAATACCACCTACCCAGGTATCAATGCGGCCATCTGTGATCCACTGCTGGTAAAAATCTCTTGTTTCTTGCAGTTTGATCTGCCACCAAGAATCTGATTGAATCTCTTGCCACAAGCGATCGTAAAATACTGCATAATCCATGCCTTGCGTGGACATAAATCTTGCTATGTAACTGGTCAAGCCGTTTACATGGAATGCTTGTATAAATGCATTCCATGCCATAATATCTAGCATCTTTTCTCTTGGTATGTCCCTGGTGCCTACCACAACATCAACAGACTCAACTACCTCACCGTTATCGTATGTGCCACTCATGTAGTCGTATATGGGCACAGCATCCAGCTTATAAAACTTACGTTGGCTGAGATTCATCTCTGCATTTTCCAACAACTGCGCATGAAGCACAACCACACCACTGTGATTGCCTGCACGAAACAATTGCCAAAAGTTTTCTCGCCAGCTGGTTTCAGTTTCTCCAGGCAAGCCCAAGATTAATTCAGTGTATACCGGTATGTTGTAACGATTGCACAGAGAAAAAATTTCTGTAATCTTATGTTGATCTAGATTTCGTCGCTTGATGATATCCAACACGTTCTCATCCATGCTCTGCACACTCACAGTAAGACCACTACTGGCAGTGGGGCTCTCAAGTGCCAGTCTGCGCATGATCTCAACCACTTCGTTTTTTTGATTCTTGGCCCATGTCATGGAGAAGTTTTTTACTCGTCCCCACCGGCGTTGCACTTCTATCAGTTTGGTTATCACTTCGTTGTCACGTTCCACAAACATGCCAAAGTTGGCATCAGTTATGGTCACAAAGCCACAGTGTTCGCCCATCCATTCCAGTTCGGCAAATACTCGCTCAAGGTCAAACTTTTTTATTTTGCTGTAAGTCAAACTGCCCCAGTCACAAAATGTGCACTGGTAAGGACAGCCGCGATTGGTTTCTAACGTACCGTTCCAAACCACATCAGGATAGTCGCGGATCAACGAGTCAAACAATCCTGTAAGGTAAGGACTGGGCAGTTCCTCAAGATCTGAGATTCGTTCAGCATCTCCTGTGTCCACAGCTTGTCCATCAACATTGAGGACCAAGCCAGCTACTTTTGTAAGATCTGATCCAAAGTTGGCCAACAAGTTACTAAAAATCTTTTCGCCTTCCAGTTTGATCAGTGCATCAAGATACGGATGCTTGCGAAAGATTTCGGGATCAGCTATGGCAGGTTCAGGACCGCCGGCCACAATCAAACAGTTGGGATTGATTTGTTTGATTCGTCGGGCTAGTGTATAGTTATATTCTCTATTCCACACGTAGGTACTCAGTGCCACTATGTGATAGCCACATAGTGCCTGTGCAGTGGATTCTATAGGATCTCGACGCCAAACAATTTTATCTACTTGCCAGTCTGTGTTGTGCTGCAATGCATAGGCCAATATAATGCCTGCGCTGTAAGGTAAAAAGTGTGCGTTGAGTTCTCTTGGTCCTTGCGGAAAATTTACTTGAACAAAACCGATTGTTTTCATTGTGTACTGTTATTTATTGATGGTGCCCCAGAGGAGACTCGAACTCCTAAAATTTGGTTTCTAAGACCAACACGTATACCAATTCCGTCACCGGGGCTTAAATACAACATGCACGAACAAGAAAAAATCTATGTAAAAGATCTCTACAGATTGTTCTGTACAGAGCCTTACACAACCTCTGCAAGTTGGGTGAACACAAAACACTTTGTGGCTGACCCTTTGCTAAATCCAGCGGAATTTCTTCCTGATGCTACATTGGTGCCACCACCGGGTATCGAACCAGGATCCTCGGATTTTCAGTCCGGTGCATAGACCATCTTTGCTATAGTGGCATGATTTGGTACCTGGTCACGGTTTCGAACCGCGGACCCTCTGAATGTAAATCAGATGCTCTACCCCTGAGCTAACCAGGCATGTTTGGTGGAAGTGGTGAGATTCGAACTCACGGACCCCTTTCGGAGCCGGCAGTTTTCAAGACTGATGCCATAAACCGGACTCGGCCACACTTCCTAAACTTGGAGTAGGTGACAGGACTCGAACCTGCATTATACGGATTTGCAATCCGGCGCCTAGCCATTCGGCACACACCTACATTATATGGTCTCGGTGGAGAGAATCGAACTCCCATCACATGGTCCCAAACCACGAATTCTACCATTAAACTACACCGAGAAAAAATTATTTTACTTTGGGTTCTTGACTTTTGTCAAGTTCATGGGGTTCAGCAAATCTTGTGCCTGTGCCTACACTCCAGCTGTCTGGTGTGAAGATTTGTATAGGCTTCCAGTAACGATGTATAATGTTGTTCACAGCAACCACGGCTGCCACAATCACCACACCACCTATTGCTGTCAAAATACTGCCAGCCAAAAAGACGGCTGCTTGATCCATGTCCATTGTTTGATCCTTGTGGAGCAGGGTAGGAGAATCGAACTCCTCGCTTTAGCTTGGAAGGCTAAGGTATTACCACTATACGAACCCTGCGTTGAATTACTTATTATACAACAATCAGGCACTGTTGTAAAGACTATTTGGTTCCCTGTAGAGGTAACGATCCTCTGTCTCCCGGTTATCAGCCGGGTGCTCTACCTTTGAGCTAACGGGGAATATGGCACGGGTACTAGGGCTCGAACCTAGAATGACAGAGTCAAAGTCTGTAGTGTTACCATTACACTATACCCGAACAAATGCTTGGTGGATGTAAGTAGATTCGAACTACTGACCTGCCGCGTATGAAGCGAATGCACTACCGCTGTGCTATACATCCATGTGGTACCAGCGGAGAGACTCGAACTCTCTCAAGAACGCTAATCTGGCGCTAAAAGGTGTATAAGACCTCTCTGACTACCCAGTCTCGCTGGCATCTAACTCATTGGGGTGTCGTATGAGGATCGAACTCATGATAGCGGAATCACAACCCGCGGTTTTGCCACTAAACTAACGTCACCATATAGAAACACTTTCAATATCAGTTCCTTGCTGGCACAAAGAACCTTTCGCCCCTGCCAGGAGACCGAACATTGGCCGCGCTCATTGGCAGTTACTGCTCGTCAAAAATGTTTTTATATGGCAAACTCATTGCGGGCAGGACTCGAACCTGCATGTGGGCGCTTAACTCCACTGGCTCCATAATGAGCCTATGTCTACCATTCCATCACCGCGAGTTCCTGAGGGTAATTACTCCCCAGCATGGATGCTACCGGCCGATAGCATTAACCATATAGGAACACACTACCAGTCCCCGGGATTCGAACCCACTTCTCTTGTAGTTTACCACGACTTTTACGGTCAGGCAAGTAATGTGTTCTTATATGGTAGGGGCGCCGGGATTCGAACCCGAAATTGGCAGATTAAAAGTCTGCTGTGATACCGTTTCACCACACCCCCGGTATCTTATCACTCTTGTCACTTGTCATGACAGATCTCCTTTTAAAAAATAAAAATAGCCAGGGACCTAACTCGCCGCCGCTGTCGAGAGTATGGCTATGTTTGGTACCACCTGAGAGATTCGAACTCCCCGCCCCTGCGTTCGTAGCACAGTGCTCTAATCCAAATGAGCTAAGGTGGTGTGTTGGTGCCCCACGACAGAATCGAACTGCCATCACAGGATTACAAAACCAGTGTACTACCATTGTACTAGTAGGGCGAATTGTTGGCGGTGCGAAAGAGACTCGAACTCTTAAAGCGGCTTTCACCACTCGACGGATTAGCAATCCGCTCCAATACCATTATGGGACCGCACCTCAAATTTGGCTCCCCGAGGTGGGTTCGAACCACCGACCTGCGGATTAACAGTCCGTCGCTCTACCGACTGAGCTATCAGGGAATAATCTACTTAGTAGGCACTGCGCCTACTACAAAAATATGGTGGAGACGGATGGATTCGAACCACCGCGCTTTTTAGGGGCGAGATTTACAGTCTCGTGCAATCAACCACTCTGCCACGTCTCCATATTTGGTGGACCGACGGGGAATCGAACCCCGACCCGAGGCTTGCAAAGCCACTGTGCTCCCGTTATCACTATCAGCCCAAATTAAAATACACTACCAGTCCCCGGGGGGGGGGGGGAGTCGAACCCACTAACTTGTAGTTTATCACGACTTTTTCGGTCGGGCAAGCAGTGTATTTTAATTTGGCGTCCAGGGAGGGACTCGAACCCCCACGAACGGTTTTGGAGACCGTCATGCTGCCATTACACCACCCAGACAATTTTAACACACTGTTTCCAATGTGTGTATTAAAGCACACTAGGAGTCCTATCCTACTGACCCTGCACGGGATATGCTTTAATACGCTCGGATTTTTTTCTCTACAAAAAGAGAAGCCATCCCCGAGGCCGCCCGTTTATTTTTTAGAGTGCTGTTAGGACCGCGTTTCCGTTTGCACTAAATGAAAAACCCAGGGTTTTTATGCCTGGGTCCTTGGGTAAGATACGGTTGTATGCTACTTAGGACCCTTTGCCTCCTGGAATGCTATTCATGCGACCATAGGCGTGCGACCAAACTGGTGTCTGGGCAAACTTGGGTAGCAGTGAATAAAATTGTGTTTTCATCTTAAGTCCTATTATACGTTATTTATCTTTCAAAGTCAACCTTTGACTTTTACGAATTGTCCGTTACCGTGTATTGTGGCGAAATATGCACTAGATACGCATGACTGGGCCGTGTGGCGTTGTGGTCAGTTACATAGTCACGTGCCAACTGTTCAGTGGCAAAGTATACAGTGCCACCTACAGTCATTTCTGTATCGCTTTGATTTTGAACAATAACAACTTTGTATTTCATAATTTCGAATTTGGAATTTGGTTGCGGGAGAAGGATTCGAACCTCCGGCTTCTAGGTTATGAGCCTAGCGGTCTGACCACTGACGTATCCCGCGATTGAGTTATTTATAGTCAAGCACCGAGAGATGCCCAATTTATGCGTCCTCCGCTAAGAGTGCAAAAGCCGATGGCGGTTATGTCAGGATCCGTTCCCGGCCGGTTGGACCCGCATAGTGATTGATCAGATCACGGTACCCTTATCGATGCTTGACTATAAAAACTAAAATGCTCTGCATCCCTCGGCGGTAATTGTAGTGCATCATCTCTTGGATTTCTCCGCAATTCCCACACACCTTCCACCCGCTTCCCGACAGGGACCGTTTACGCATTGCCAGCGGCCTTTCGGTAAGAAGACTACCACCCTTGAGAGTCACCTCACTTCTTATCCTGCGGGTCACAGTATCCGCTAACCAAGCGGAACGTAGGGGAGAAGCCACGGTTGCAGGACCTAATGCTCCGAAGAGGAAGTGTCCAGGCGGTGTGGCTTCAAAACTTTTTAATCATCTTCATCAGCGTCTGGGTCATAGGTCCAACGTCCAGTGTCATGTGTGTAACCCTTGAGGGTTCCAACAACAAACTCACCTTCATTGACCACAAACACATTGTAATCTTCTCGACGCACTTCTTTGTTGGTGGGAGGCGAACGCCTGCCATTGGTATCTGACAGCAAAGGTTTCACTCTTACTGTGGTGCTGTTTTCGTAGATCTTTATAATACGGCCAAACACGATTCGCCCGTTTTCGCTGTAAATTACCACTGCATCGGGTTTCAGTGCTGTGCCCATGATGTCTTTGCGCGAAGCTTTCATACAACTCCTTGAAAAAACTGGCGGTCCCAGGGGGTAACGATCCCCCTCCTCAGCAGTGACAGTGCTGTGTGCGTCCATGAACACCTTGAGACCAAAATTAAGATAAATTAAGGACGCCTGAGAGTTCTACAGGTCGTTTAAGAATACGCCTCGCGGCAACTCTCCTTAAAACTTGGTAGAGCGTAGGGGAATCGAACCCCTCTTACAGGCGTGAAAGGCTTGTGTCCTAACCGATAGACGAACGCTCCATAGTTCACTATATGAAAAAGCATTGGGATGTTTGATAGAGATCGCAGTTTCGAACCTGCCCTACTGTGTCGTCCACAGACTTGTCTATCAACCACATTACGGGCCAACTGGATCCGGCGTGCTTCGCTCTTTCGAGTCTGCTTTCGTGTAGTCCAAGTAGAGCCTAGCCGTCACTAGGATTTAGTTCTCTACTTGGGTACCTACCGGAGTTGGTAACCCAATGCGTTTACATATAGTGCCCAGAACTCGATCTGGGTACACTATACAAAATTAAATTTTTAACGAACCTCACTAACTAGTCTCGATCGACTGCGTTATTAGATTGGCTGGGACTGGCCCATTTAATGCCGCTTGCTTGACTTTTTGCTTTCGCGTGTCTTGCGTTTTGCGGCAACCGCATTCTCTAACTTGTTTCTAGTATAGCAGTTTCTGCTTTACCGGTCAACTTGTTTTGTAAATGCCCCGCCTTGTTGCAGGGTCTTTACAAACTTCGCTGTTTCTCTAACTTGTTTCTAGTATAACACCGATCCAATTATTGGTCTAGTGCCATAAAAAAACCCGCCTACTTGGCGGGTCTTTGTTGATGTATACTTTTGTTTACAAACAAAGACCCAGAGGTGTATCCTCCCCACGTTCTTGTGTGGCAGCTGAATAATTCATGGAGATGACAACTTGTGTTTTCATAAGTGTATTATATATGACAAATTTAAAAAAATCAAACTTTTTGGCAACATAAGTATTTGCATGCAAAATAGCCCTTTGTCCGATGACGACTGTAATGTGTTCCAAGCCAACGGCGACTGGTATTGCTACATACCAATAACTAAAGTGTCCAGCACTTACCTACGACGAGCACTGCCTGGACGTCAGTTCAACATCCACACTTGGCAGTGGTATGCCAGTGATGAGCCAGTGCCTGCTCAACATGATATGAACTATCTGGTAGCACTGAGAGATCCTGTTGAAAGATGGGCTTCTGGCATATTGGAATTTTGGTGCAGGGCATATCCCAATCACACTTGGCTGCCCGATGCAGATTACACCTGGTTGTTTGATCAAGTTGAATTTGATGTGCACACAAAACCACAAGTGGAGTTCTTACATGCAGTTGACCAGGATCGTTGCACTTGGTTGTGGATGGATCATGAGATAGAAACCAATCCATGGTTTGCAGAAAACAATGTGGCGCTAAGATCAGTTCCGCCTGAAGATAGAAATCAAGGTGTAAGTCGGCCACTCATTTACTTTGGTCCAGATGGGCAGCGTTCTGAGCAGTCTCAATCTGGCTGGGTTGCCAGCACTCCGAGCGCTCAGATTCAAAGCACAATTAAATATCTGCTGGAATCCAATCCTGCCATTGTTGAACGGGTCCAGCAGTACTACCAAGCAGACTATGACCTTATTGAGTCAAAATTTAAGACTCCATAATTCAGCTATCTCACGCAATTTAGGCATGCGTTGCACTTGTGCTTTCACAAGATCAAAGAAAACATTTTGTTCCACAAGGGTAACATTGTGTTGCAATCTATGATGGTTGCAAGCAATAAAATTGCTGGTTCTATCAAAGTCGGTTAACAGATGTTGATTGAGCATCAACGCTCGGTCCAGCCGCTCTACTGGATCTGCCAGTGTGCTGTAGCTGTGATCCACAATGTCATCAAACACATCAAACCCCAGATCTCGCATGGCATCGGGCAGTCGCCATCCGCCGATCCATATAGGTAGCGTGCCAGCATACATGGCCATCACAGTTTTTTCTGTGATCATGATTTCGCGTTCAAGATAACAGGGCTCGGTGATCAAGCTCACACAGGTAGGTTCAAACACTTGACGTTGCAACAACTGTTGGTAGGTGAGTGCATTGGGATAGTGTCGATTTTTTACACCTTGATCCAGCACAACTTCTTCACCTATGCGATAGTCTGTAACAGGAATGCTGGTATAAGCACTATGGCGCCAAGGTAGAGCATGTAGTCGATTGGTCAACTGTTCTCTTTCCACATACTCTAACAGGCGTATTCTATTGGGTCTAGGCTTGTTTATCATAAAATTGAAACAGTATGTTTTGTTGTTCCAATTGGGTTGAATTTTTTGCCTTTTGAATTCTTCTACTTCTGCTGACAAGTATACCGGTAGCCTCACGTGCGGATACTCAGCCAACACATCATCATGTCCAAGATGATCAAACACCAGCAGGTGATTGCCTGGATTGGCATCTAGTAGTTGTTTTACTGGAAATGACTGAGATTCTTCATCATAGCAGTGATCGTCGATGTACACAATCTCATTGTGGATGCGTTCGCCTGTGTAGCGATAAGTTGGTCCCGGTATTCTCAGCATAGTATGTTTATCAAGAAAAAAGGCTCCAAAGAGCCTTTTTGTGTTTGTGTCAGTTGGATTTAGAACTGTACAACCAAACCGCCTGCTACCTGTTTGATATCGCCGGCTGCGGTGGTTCCATCAACATTGCGATACAGAACTTGTGCATAGGTGCGTTTGCTGAAAGCATACTCGGCGCCTACGTTGTAGCTCTTGATGCCATTCTCAACACGGCCATAGCTGGCCTTGAGTGTGACTGGACCACCAAGGTTGTGTGATGCACCAATCAACTGAGCGCGGCTGGTGTTGGCAGCGACGCCTTTGTTGTCGCTTGCACTGCCAAACACAGTGGTTGCACCAAACTTGGCACGAGCAGCCAGCACATCACTGGTTTCTGCGCCTGCTTCATAACGAGCATAAGTCAGCACTGCTGGGCCAACCGCGGCAATTACGGAAGCTGCATAAGGATCTGCGGCGGTGCCAATGGCGCCAGTGCTACGATCAAAATTAGCAGCTACATTGCCAAAGTTCACAGAAGTGAAAGCAGCATTGCTGAAACGCAGACCACGCAGGTTGTGCACATCGGCAGCTGAGCTACCAATCAATGTGCCAAATGGATCATTGTCGCTGATGGCCAAAAACTGAGTGTGAACACTACGGCCAAGATCGATACTGCCAAGACTGTGAGCGATTCCCACGGTGCTTTGACGATCGCCGAACTTGGTATCAGTACCAGTGTCGGGACTGTTGGCTTGGATGTAGGTCTCGTATGTGGCACGAGCTTTCAGGCCGCCGCCCAAGTCTTCAGTGGCACGAATGCCAAAGTGACTCAAGTCATTTGCCATGCTTTGAACGGTAGAAGTACCGGTTTTGGTGTTGTCAAGATAAGTGCCAACACGACCATAGATACCAACTTGTGCGCTTGCGACGCCGGCAACTGCCAGGGTCAGAGCAACTAGAACTTTCTTCATGAGTAATTTTTCCTTGTTAAAATAAATGATCAAGAGTAGATCATAGAGTAGTATATAGCATAAACACTGAGAATGTCAAAGAAAATGGCTACAAAAGTAGCCATTTTGGTGGTTTCTGTTACGAGGTATTTCCTACCCTAAGCAACGTTTAGGCTGCTAATGCGAACTGTTCGTCGTTTGCGTTTACGGATTTTGCTTGATTTACGGTCATCGCCTACCGTGCTGTCCACTCTGTTACTTGTTGCCCTGTCGAATCTAGGTCAGGCCCATCATAAAGAAACTTGTTTGAGATACTGCTCACCGTCACCGGTAACATACCAATACTCATCATCGTTGACTATGTATCCCGAGTCTGCCAAACTATCCATAGCATTGTCAAATGCTTGGG
>Ga0209084_1000351_pt1 | contig 43067 bp, 44 predicted proteins | sample C_130820_MF_Meta_FD_187309 | JGI IMG/M metagenome (GOLD analysis project Ga0209084, IMG submission 187309) | Freshwater microbial communities from Lake Croche, Canada to study carbon cycling - C_130820_MF_MetaG (SPAdes) (version 2) | ecosystem: Environmental > Aquatic > Freshwater > Lake... | reverse complement strand
TTAAATTAGTCACAGCATAATCAAAAGAATATCCTGAATAATTATTTCCTGTGTAGTTATCAAAGTTTGCATAATACCAAGAATCATTCGATCCCGCACTTAAGTCATTGTAGTATAAATTGTTTGAGTATGCTCCGTATTGATTTACAATAGTAGAGTAATCCCCCGATAAATTAACATAATCATCATTTGGTATCGCCCCATAAATAACTGCGGTTGTTGCAGATAATGTTGGGTCAACCATAATTGTCGTTAACTCAGAATTAAAATCGGCATTTAATGTTGATGTACTACCATCTGATAATCTGTATTGTGTATTAAAGTTTGCAAGAACTTCATTTGGTAAACTTCCACTAATAAATGCAACAGTGGTACCTGAAGAAGTACCCGTGAATACTGCCGACCATGTGGTTCCTGTTGCAGGTTGAATTCCAATTGTTAATGGGTCTACATTCGCGGTGACGGTTAAACTCCAAGAAGGACCCGCATCATAACCTGAAAGACCCAAGATTCTTGTAACAAACAATTGATTTGATTGTTGTAGGTAAGACTTGGCGATATAGGCCGCTTCATATTTAGGAATTTGTGTATTGACAAATTTAACTGGTTCTGTCCCACCGAAGTAAGCTTGAAACTCATTATAATTTGTTATGAATACAGGTTCGAAAGCAGGTCCTTTTAGTGTCTCCCCTACTAAGCCTAATGTGGTAACACCTACACTCTGAGCCACGAAAGATAGGTCGGTTTCAGAGGTATACACTCCAGGTGATACGAAAACTTTTTGATTTGCTTGTGCTGTTGCCATTATTTAAATTATTCTATTTGCAGATTTATTTTATAGATAAATATTAGTTAGTTAACGAAAAAACTTGACTTTTGTATATCTATTTGTAAAGGGTGAGAATTAATTCTACCTTTTTTCTACCTTATAAAATGAAGAAAGAGATAAAGAACCTAAAAATATCCCCTGAAGTCCACGAAATACTAAAAAAGTATTGTGACAAGAAGGGAATTAAGATTTACAAATTTTTGGAATTTTTGATTTTAGAAAAGTGCAAAGAGAAAAAAGACATCTACGGAGAGGACTAAACCAATATATTATCAAATTCTAAATTCGCCTCCAATGTGTCATTATCTTTCACAACTTCTATTCTTAAGTTGTCATTTGTAGTGATTTGAATTGTCTGAACATCAGTTCCATAATAATCATCATTGATGTAAACATCATAAGATGTGACATTTGTTGAGTTGAGGAAAGTAAGATTTGCAGTATAAGCAGCAATATCACTTAAGACATTATTTCCAACAACATATAAATAATTTGTTAAAAATTCATCAGGATTTTTAGGATCTTTATTTCTTCTCTTTTTGAAAGAATAAGTATCAATCTCAAAAAGTTGTGTTACCCTTGCAATTGCTGGCTTAACCTGAAACTCTTCTTCGTCAATCAAATAACCTAACATAGTAAATTCGTAATTCTGAATATAATATTTTCTTTGTTCGATAGTCATTTGTGATTCATCGGCAATATTATTCAATATGATTGGAACATATTGTCCTTTAATAAATGTGTAGGCTTGTCTTGATGAGAATTTCTGCATAACAACCTTATTAAGCTGATTCAATTCTCTCATTCTATTACAAACAATCTTTACACTATAAGTAATATCAACTGGAACAGGCTGGGGAATTGTGTAGATGTCCATCCCTTGTTCATTTCCATTCCATGTTGGGACAGATGCATAATAAAATTGTTTTCTATTAGGGATTGTATATTGAAGAGATGGATTGGTTCCAAACTTAACTTCAGGGCTTCTTACAACACTAATGAATGGAGGAATGGGGTTATTATCTAAATCTGAGAATTGTGATGTCTCTACATATTGTGACCAGTTTTGAGTCGTAATAATAATATCAACCATCGGAACTATCTTTCCTGCACTAACAACTTGTAAATCTGTCTTAACAAAATCAAGCATACCTCTATCCAAGTCAGCATGTAATACTGATTTAGGGAGATAGGTCCCGTCAGAGTTAATGTATTCCAATAATTGTTCTCTACGGGCAGACAATACTTTTTTTGGAACTAACGGTAATGTTGGTTTAATTTGTCTTGGTAATGGCATTATATTATTTTATTGCTTTTTCTTAAATTATCCTCCGCCCATAAAGGTTGGAGATTAGTATGATGACAAAGTTTATAAACCTCTTCTTCATTATTATCTGACGATAAAGGAACTATATGATCAATATGAATATGTTGACCCATTAATTCCCAAGACATTCCTTCAGTAAATTTTTTTTCTAAATAGTCTTTTAAGAATTGGGGTGAACATCCAACAATTTCAAATGTTTTATTTTTTTTAGTTATATTATTTATTTTTAAATATCCGTTTAATCTAGTACGAACATTATGTGTTAACTTTAAAATAGGATATTCTTGATATCTTTTTTTACGTGATTTTTTTTGAGTTTCTAATACTTTATCAGGATTTTCTTTTCTGTATTTTTTTATTCGGTCTCTTTGTTTTACAATATTTTTTTTATAATTATCTCGGTCTTTTTTCCTCAAATTATCAATATTGTTAAGACGATACTCTTTATTTCTTTGTTGTTCACGATCTTTATTTTCAATCCATCGTTTCTTTGATTGATTTTTTATAACATCAAGATTTTCTTTATTATGTTTTTTTCTATACTCTTTACGACATTCTTTACAATGATTTCTCCCTTCAGTAAAATCATTTAATTCTTTTTCAACGATACATTTACTACATTCTTTCATTTTATATTCCCCTAAATTCGTTTTCCGAAATCCAAGTAGCGGTTATAGTTCGGTAAAAAGGCTTCACACCTCCATAAAAGTGGCGGTTGTCCGAAACAACAAGACCATCATCAATCACAGAATAATACCTAACCCTGTCTTCTTTCTCATAATAACCCAAGTAATCACCCATCAATATATTAACCTCCAAATCATCAAGTGTTTTTTGATAGATTGAAAATTTCATATTACCTGGTTCATCTTGTTTAATTCTGGAATTACCCAATAACTTATTGGTTGGCGCCATAACTTGAACCAATCCTTTTAATTCAATCGGTGCCATAAATTGTATTCCGTCTTCAAGAACCTCGCCATAAACTGAATCAGTCTTGGTTCTTTGTCTATCAATACGATAAAGAATGACTGTAAAGTTCATATCTCCGGATAACCATTCAATTCCCATGTCTATATCAAGTGAAAGGTCGGCTTCCCCGAAGAACTTACCTAATCTTGTTATTGGTACTAATTTTTCCATATCTTATAAAGAAATCTAATATATTGATAAATACTCAAATAATAACTATATTTAATCTAAATATTTTTTTTCATAGATGGACATTAGTTTAGAGTCAAAGGCAATGGACTTATTGGCACAATATGAGGGGGGAAACAATTATTTATTGGAGATTAAAAAACGATCTGACCAAAATAAGAAGTTCTACCCAACAAGGAGCCAAGCCGAATACATCATTAATAATCACGATAAACAACCAAAGGTTGCGAAGAAATGGGTCATCCTTGATTCTTATTTCGCACAAAAACTTGCCGATGATAAATTATATACCCAAATACCAACAAAAGTATGGGTGGAAAAACTATTAACAGAAAAAGAAAAAGCATTTCATATTTGGGGACGAGTATTTGAAAACGAACCCCTACACGATTTTTGGTTACCCAGAGCCGCAATCATAAAAGATAATAGTGTTAAAGATGTTATTATTGATTATGAGAAATATTCTCACCGACCTCCCCTATCTCACCAAAAAGAATCGATCCAAAAGTTGGTTGAGAATAAGAAATTTATTTTGGCAGATGATATGGGATTGGGAAAGACAACCTCAACGATTATTGCCGCACTTGAGACGGGGGCAAAAAAGATTTTAATTATTTGTCCTGCAACATTAAAGATTAACTGGAAACGAGAGATTGAGAATTATACCGATAGATCTATCTACATCTCTGAAGGCAAGAATTTCAGTACCGACCACGATTTTGTTATCATAAACTACGATATTATAAAAAATTTCCATGACATTAAGAAAAAATCTGACTCACAAATTCTTAACTCTAATTTTGACCTAATAATCATTGACGAATCTCATATGATTAAAAATGTTCAGGCTATCCGCACAAAATTAATTAACGACATTGCAAAAAACACCGAAAGATTATGGTTGTTAACAGGAACACCAATGACATCTCGTCCAATTGACTATTATAATCTATTAAACTTGGTCGATTCTCCCGTTGCCAACAATTGGGTGGCGTATGTCATTAGATATTGCGGGGGATATCAATTTAAGGTTGGGGCAAGAAAAATTTGGAATGTTATGGGGTCATCAAACTTAGAAGAGTTAAGAGATAGGACATTGGGTTTAACATTAAGACGATTAAAAGAAAATGTATTAGATTTACCTGAAAAAATTATCACACCTGTTTATTTAAGACTAAAATCAAGAGAATATGAGGAGGTGATGGGTGAATACTATAATTGGTATGAAAAGAACCCAGAAGAATCCAAATCACTCACAGTTCAATTTACAAAACTAACCAAGATACGACAAATTATCGCGAATGAAAAAGTCGCCCAAACAATAGAACTTGCTGAAAATATTTTGGAACAAGGCAAGAAAGTCATAATTTTTTGTAACTTTACCGAATCATTAAATCAAATATACCAACATTTTGGAAAAGCAGCAGTTAAAGTAGATGGGTCAATGTCCAAAACAGAAAGACAATTTAGTGTCGACAACTTCCAAGAAAACGATAAAATAACAGTATTTGTTGGAAACATTAAAGCAGCAGGAGTAGGGATAACATTAACCGCCGCAGAAGCAGTAATCTTTAATGACCTATCGTTTTTACCATCAGACCACGCCCAAGCCGAAGATAGAAGTTATCGTTATGGACAAAAAAATAATGTCTTGGTATACTATCCCCTATTCGAAAACACAATCGAAGGGATAATCTATGACATATTAAACAACAAAAAACAAGTTATTGCTACCGTGATGGGTGATAACATAAATGGAGGAGACGCCGCAGAAGAAATTTTAAAGAGAATCTACGAAATGCGTCGTTAAACAAATATTGGATTATTTATATGTAATGAATAATCCAAACATATGAAAAAAATTGAAACAAGAATCAAACAACTAGAACAACAAATTACAGAAAGCCATTCCAATAAGGAAACAAAGTTGTTGATTACAGAAATGAAAAAAATTGGAATAGAAAAATTACCCTATTCCTACTCAGCCCTGAAAGTATTTATCGATCCTGAAACAATGAATATCCATTATAACAAACATTATAAAGGATACATCGATAAATTAAATGACGCTCTCTCAAAGAAGAAGTACGGGGATATCGAATTGGAACAAATTATCAAAACAATTAGTCGTTTTGATAAAACAATACGAAATAACGCAGGAGGCGCCTTTAATCACGCTCTATTCTGGAAAATGTTAAGTCCAGAACCACAAAAATTACAAGGAGAACTTTACAAGAAAATTACCAAACAATTTGGAAGTTTTCCCAACTTTAAAAAAGAATTTGAAACAATTGCAAAAGAAAGATTCGGATCAGGATGGGTATGGCTTGTTTTAACCGCCAAAAACACATTAAAGATTATGTCCACACCAAATCAAGATAATCCATTGATGAATATTATTGAAGGTGGGGGATTCCCTATTTTAGGTTTAGATTTATGGGAACATGCTTATTATCTAAAGTACCAAAACAAAAGAGATGAATATATTAAAAACTTTTGGAAAGTTGTTAATTGGGATTTTGTCTCCAAGTTATATGAAATGAAAACAAAAACAAAACTTTTAGAATCAACCAACATGGAAAAACTTTTAATTGGGCCCGATAATCCAAGATTTTGCGATGAAAGAACAGTATCTTATTTTCGTAAATTAATGACGGATTCCAGACTAAAGTCATTATATCAAAAAGGAATTACAGAAATCCTTAAAAAAGTTTTCTCGCAATTTTGGGTTGATGGAACAACGAAAGAAATGTCAGGATTTTATGGTATTGAATCACCTGAAGGTCGTTCAATCTTAAATAATCTTAATACAAATATTAATACTTTCTGTTTATTGGTTGAGGCGGTTAATAAAGAAATTGATAAAATCAACAAACCAAATAAGAAATTTGATTTCTCAAAAGAATCAAGTCAATCTGTTACAGAAGTTTCAAGATTTTTAAGTGCATTAAACCACTTTAGAAATGAAATTTTTACCAAAGAAAATGAAGACTTTATTAACATAATTAAGGTTTTAAATAAATTGTGGAAACGAGGACAAAAATCTGAAAACTCTGCAGTTGAAAAAATTGAGAAATATTTTGGAAAAGATTGTTCTATTGAGAAGATAGGCGCTCACGGAAGCAAAGAAGATGCATATAAAGGTGTTGACTTGAAAATAAATTTAAATGGTGAAGTTAAAACTGCACAAGTTAAACCATACACTAGTTTATTTAAAAAAGATAAACAGATCTCAGTTAATAGTCTTGGTCAAGTTCAACCATATAAAGTAGACTGGATGATATTTGTAAATTATAAAAATAACACGATTTTAATCTTCAAAAACAATCCAGTTCAAGATAGAGGACAATATATATTTAATGAAAACTCGTTAATATACGAAATCCAATAATTCTAATATTTATTTGATATGTCAGTAATACCAGAACCAGAAAGGTCAAAAATTTATACAAGGGTAAAACACCTACTTGGCGCTCCTTTGAGAAGTGTTGAAGTTGAAGATGAAATGATGGATTCTTTAATGGAATTATCTATTCAAGACTATGAAGAATATATCCTTCAATGGCTGATTGATAGCCAATGGGTTAATTTAGTTAATCTAAATATGAATGAAAAATCTGTCGCCCAAGCTCTTATAACAAGAACAATGGATTTTGAACAACAATTTAGTTACGCTTATTCAAAAATCGTTGGACTACAAACACAAGGTCCTTGGGTGTTAAAAAAAGATTATTTCGTTCTTGAAAAAAATCAACAAGTCTATGAAATTCCTGCAGGTCGTGAAGTTAATGAATTATTATGGTTTAGTAATCAAGCATGGACAGCACTTGGATTAGGAGGAATGTCAGGACCTGCTGGTGGTATTGGACTTGGAGGAACTGAAGCAGGATTCGCACAAATTGGAAATCAAGGATCTTACTATATGATGTCAGGATTTGATTATCTAATAAGAATGCAAGAAGCTAATATTCTAAACAGAATACTTGGAGGATCGTTAACTTATAGAATTACAGGATTACCTGATGGTAAGAAAGCCATTCACCTATATAACACACCTGGTGGCAAATTTAACTGGAGTAATTATAGTCTTTATCAGGGTAAAACAGTTTGGTATTGGTATTATGAGACAACTCCTGATAGTAGAGCCGATTGTTTAAAAAATAATCCAGATGTTATTAAATTACCTACCGATGTTCCATTGGAAGAGTTAACTTGGGAAAATTTAAATGTTCCAGGAAAACAATGGGTAAGAAGATGGTTTACTGCTTATGTGAAAGAAACCTTGGCACGAGTTAGAGGAAAATATAGTGGTAATCTTAAAACTCCTGATTCAGAAGTTACTATGGATTACAATAGTCTCTTAACCGAAGCCAAAGATGAAAAGACAAAATTAATGGAAGAGTTAATCGGGGAAAATGGCTGGTTATCCAGACTAAGACCTGAAAAAGTGATGGAGCGTGAGGCACTCATCGCAGAAAATCTAAATAAACAAATGAGATTTAGGGCAATGCCTCGACAGATTTATGTAATCTAATTTTATGGCAATAGTAAGAACAATACCTTCAAAAAGAATTATACACGGAGCAATAATAAACACTTCAGAGGTTTCTATGATCTCAGAAACAGAATACAGAACAAATGGAGAAGATTGTATTGTTGTTAGAGGTGTCTCACAATCTGTAGTTATTTTAGATTCTAAAACAACTGACCATATCGTCGTAAAATCTATGGTTAAACTTACTATCATACCAGATGTGGGTAAAATAGATGAAGAATACGATGAAATTGTTGCCGACAGATATGCTTGTATTGAATTTAGATTTGTTGGAGGAACTTGGTATATTTTATCTTCAGACGGGTTGAAGCAATCCTAATTTTTCTTCCCACCCTTCTTCTGCAGAATCATAGATATAATTAGAATCAATTCCTCTTCGTTCCCAAAAACTTATTTCACCATCTGATAGTGTCATAACTTCGTCCAAACTATCTTGATCTCCTTCACCTAAAGGAAGTCCATTAATCAATTCACATTGTGATGTGGTAAAAATACCTCTCTCTTCTGGTTCTGAAACAATTAATCCTTTTCTAACTTCCTCTTGAAATACAACCATCAAAGGCTCAATTCTCTTATTAAATGTTGCAATTGCTCTTGGAACATTATACTCCCCTGTTAGATCAGGATCATTATCTAAGATATCTTTATCTAACATATAACAGTTAATCATAACACCATCAACAATAGGTTTACTATTTGGTGTGTTAAATAAACTTAAAGTATTTGTGTCTTTAATCTGTTTTACTGTCATCTTTTGAACATCACCCTGAGATGCCTTTGTTCCATTATTAACATACATAATAACATCTCCCAAATTAACATTTAAGTTATTTTGTATCGCAAGTTCCATGTGCGCCATTCTACTCATACTATTACCTGACTTAGTCTTGGTACTTAATCTTTTCTTATAGTCATCAAGACTTAATTTAACCCTTGCTCTTTGGGCAATCTTACTTAATGCAATTTGTTTATCATATATCTTTTGTAGGTATTCATAATAATATTCTACAAAAGATCTGCCATCACCTTCTAATAACATCTTAATACCCTTATCCAAGAATTCTTCGATATACAATGGAAGTTTCTTTGATTTAATACTATTACCTGTCAACTTTATCTTTCCCTTGGCATCCATAACGGCATAGTTCTTTCTGGCAAGATTTATTGTTGAGGGCCATACCCCATCCGTATCTAACGCCATTTCACCCCTCATAAAGATATCGTTATATTCTGCAACATCTGCTTCAGGTCCATAATATTCTTGACCCTCTTTAACTTTCCAATTTAATCCCCGACCAACATAAACACGATTCTTTGCGTCATCAGGGGTGGAGAAGTTCACACCGTCCGTATCCATTACAAGTGGAACATATCCCTTACTCATAAAGAATCGAATCATCTGACGAAGATATTGTCTTCCCGTACAAGTAATCTGTTCACCCATAAACATATCACCCCAAGCATAAACCTGAGGGGCGGATAGAGCTCCGAACATAGAGTTAATAAAGATTTTAATTGGTAATTGTTTGTTAGAATAAGATGCTGACTTATTGGGGTCTGTCTTATAAAACTCCTCAGCAAGTTCCTTATATTTGATACGAGTATCTCGGAAATACCTCAACATGCCTTTCATTGCTCCCGTAACATCACAATCAGGGAAAACATCGTGAACCAACTGAATAGAAGGATATAGTGAACTAAAGTCGAGCTTTAACACATTCCTGGAATATCCCACTTTTAATAACCGAGATAAACCTCCAACAAAATCTGTCTTTGATTGTTTGGCGGGAATTGCAAGTCCATTCTTATATGACCATGCCAACATTAACATTTTCCATAAAGTTGCGGTACCCATTGTGGATACTCTCTCATATGTTGTTGGAATCATAGATGCCAATAGGAATGATGCTTGATTAAACTCGTGATCCACTTTTAATGTTTCATCTAAGTCATCCTCAAGATACAACTCAACCAACTTATCTCCTGTAATCTTTTTATATATGTCGGGGAACTTAATATCTAAATCCTGATATTCACTCCCTTTCTTATATTTTCCATTGGTGACATTTAACCAATATTCTTCTTTGTTTAGATACATCTTACCAATATTCTCGTGGTCAATGTATACTCGGTCAGCATCTTCAGCATTAATATATTTGGTAATATATTTTAGTCCTGCCGCTTTAATACTTGAGTTAATGGCTTGTGCTCTACGAACAGCATGGATAATATCAATAACATTATAACCCCAAATTGATGTCTGAACATAAGTCTCAACCTCATTCGCAAGTTTTAACATTCCATCTTTTCGGGTGAATGAATGTTGGGGGTGTAAAGATTTACAGATCTTTTTTGGATCAATACCTAAGATAGAACATCTTTCGAAGATCCAATGCCAGTCGAAGTTCGCAGAGTTATAACCCGCAATAATACTTGGTTTTAATTCATCAATAACCCTAAAAAATTCTATGATGGCATTCTTCTCTTCAGATTCATCAATACATTCAATTACTCGATGATATCCTTTATTTGTCTTAATCCCAATCATAAAGATACAACCGTTCTTGGGATCTAAAGCGGTTGTCTCCAAGTCAAATACAAGTCGGGTGACCTGATTATAGTCTTCGAATCCTTTAAATAATCGTTTTTCTTTTGAGATAAGGTATTGTTCTACTGGGGATAGAATCATAATCTTATCTTTTGTGTTATCTCCCCACGGATCACATCCGCCATCTCTAAAAAATTGTATGAGTTCTCGATAACCCTTTAAAGATTTAACCATAAAGGTCATGCCTTTTTCCAATCTTTCATTACCCTTTGTGTCCAATTTATCAATAACAATACCATATTTGGTCATTGCTTCTTTTTGGGCACCTTTGGAGTCGTTGTAAAATTTTAGGTTTCTTAAGTCGCCAACCCAAGCAAAAGGCGTAAAGGTGTCTTTACGGATTTCTTTTCCTTTACCAGGTATTTCACGGACTTTATATATGGAGTTTTCTCTATAGTCATACTCGACAGCGACTATATATTCTTCAGAATCATTACCATGCAAGAATGCATCTATCTCTTCATTACTAATCATAACATATTTTTTAGAGTGACATATTAGCTTTCACACTATGTGAAATTTGTCTTCAACTATAAATATAAGTAAATGATTTGACGAATCAAACTAACAACAAGCAGTTTCTGAAATAAAACTATCTTGAATATTAATAAATAATTCTTCCCGAATTGGCAGGATTAAATTACCCTCGTCGTTTTTAATTAAAAATTGTCCTGCATAACGACCAACGGTATTTGTATCTCTTGAGGTAAATTTGAAATAGATGTAATATTCGGGTGCGGCACCTTCAGGTAATATTAAATTAACTATTTCACAAGGAGCGGAAACTATTTTGGGTATACCAGTTTCAACATCTATCATTGTGAAAAAGATTGTAGAGACTTCCAAGTCTTGCATAAGTTGTTGATAACCCGCTCGACCATCTTTTACCACCTCCATTTTTAAAACTGGTAAGGTTGCATTTTTTTTGATATAGAATTCCATAACAATAAATATACAATCTAAGAAAAGATGCTAAATTATTTTAGCTCTCTTTTCTTAATCCTCCATCATAAAAATCAAATCGGTCATGCTCTGTCGGTGTCATTAATAATATTCCTGGATTTATTTCTTCTTTTTTTGTTAATTGATATATATGACTCATCCATGTCTGCTCAAAAACATGGGCCCAGGTAGTTTTTAAAAACATTTTTACATTGCCATGTCTACTAACAATTTGAGGCCAGTTACAATAATAAATTTCCCCTGTTGCATATGGAACTCCTTTATGAGAACGAATTGAATTAAATGTGGTTTTTGGTGCATTTGGATCTAATCCTTGAACTGGTAGAGATGGTTTATTAGGGAAAAATTCTTTTCTTTTATCTTGCGGAAGATTGTACCAACTAAATTGTGTCCCATTGTCACCATAGAATTCGCTAAAATTAAATTTTAAAAAATCAAAATTTTCTTTTTTAATTATCTCTAACGACTTTGAATATAGATTAGGGACATATCTATTAAACCCATTTCGACAAACCGATCCTTCATGTGGGTGGAAGAACATATCATCTTCAAAGAATGAATAGTAGTCAAGGTCAGTTTCATTTTCAAAATGTTCTGCAATCCATTGTCTTCCTCCACAAATTCCCAAATTATCTTTTTTAATATGTTCAAACCCATATTCTTGACAAATTACCGAATATTCCTCGGTAGTTGATAAGTCGCTTGAATTATCCAATAAGAACTTCTTTGGTTTAAGAATAAAGTCTTTATCATATTCTAACATTGATTTGATTAATGTCTTAAATTGTTTTGGACTATTAAATGTTATAACATAAAGTCCAACTTTATTGATGTCCAAATTGTTTTCAACAGATACTTTACCCTCTGATTTTACTTCTAACTTATTATTTTTTAGATCTTCAAAGAATTTACCAAATAAACCATTAGATTCTATTTCAAAATAATTAATTAAATCTGAATGTTTATAACACATAATACTAAAGATAGACTCTTCAGTTCCCATATAACCCTCATTTAAGGTCGATTGAAGTAAGTTATAGTATATTCCGTTAATATCACTTATCGAATCTTTAGGACCTCCAAAAAACCCTCCACGAGCAACTTTATTAACCTTATCTCCGGCAAGTTGATTTAACTTATTATATTCAAATCCATGAATTTCAGTCTCGGCTTCGTAGGGAAAACACACAAAGGAAAATTTAGAAATATATTTTGATAAATTATCTAAAACTTTATCGTGAGTAAAATATCCTGGATGAACAGTATTGGTAATTCCTGCATCCAACCAAAACATATATTCAGAATTAAACTGATCCACTATTTTAGCATCATTAAGTAAAAACACTTTAGACATAACCAAAGGATTGTACATGTCTAATTTGGCTTGAGTTGATTCGGATAACCATCCCGCCCTATTATACCATTCAGGATTAGTTCTTATCTCTTGAATTTTTTCATAAAATTCATTTTTGAACCATTCTTGAGAACGATGAACAAATTGGGTATTTTCCTTACTTCTTCTTTCAAAGACAAAAGATTCTAAATCCGAATCTCCAAAAATAATCATTGGATTTTCAATCAGTAAAAGTTGTTCAAACTTATCCAAATAATGTTGAAAAGAACGAGACCATCCTTCAGATAGTTCATCTCTTTTAATATTCCATAATCCTGTTACTATTGTTATTCCCATATTAAAAACTTAAAATATCGTGCCAAACCATATATAATGGTTTTGGGTTATTTGAATTTATATCCCACATATTAAAATGGTAATCATCATGTTCTCCAGATGCGTATGCAGAAAATGTGAGATTAATTATTTCATTTGGATTCATTTTATCATAAACAACTTTCATAATTCCTTCTTCAGTACAAATAAAATCATTATCTAAAACAACTTTCGCAAAATCCCAATACATGTTAATAAATTTTCTTAATACATCAACATTACCCCCAATTAATCCACCAACAGGGTATGGAGATATAAAATTATAATCAACCATTCCCTTACTAAAAAAAGGATAGGAAATTTGTGGAGATAATGAAGTTAATAAACTTATTTTATTACTACACACACTATCTAATTTATCAAAAATTTGTGTGTTAAATAATGAACCAAAATCATGTGAATCATATTCTGACCACCAAGGAGAAGATAGATTTTTATGATCTTCAATTGAGTTATATTGTTTACAATATCGCCAAGGAAAAATTCCCGGATGTTGTAATCCACAATCAACCCAATATACATTGTCAAATCCATCTAACTCTCGTTCTAACACATCAAATTTACCCCACATAATTTCGGGGCCTCTACCGTCTAAATCGGTATTAAAATTACGCTCCCTAACTTCATTAATTTGAGGGTGTAATTTGACATCACTTAATTCAAGAACTTTAATTTCTAAATTATTTAATTTATATGTGGATTTAACATTTTCTAATTCTTCTAAATTTTTGATATGTGTATAACAAACAATTGGTAAATTAATGTTTTTACAATGGGCAATTAATGATCCCAAGTATCTTGGTTTTCTAACATTACCAGATCCCTGAAATGGATATCCGTTGCTGTCCATCCAATAAGCAGTAACTATTTTTGATTTCATATTATTTTTTTACTCCCCAAAAATATAAATCCTGAGGCCAAGTTAATCTATTTTGAAATTCGTATTCTGAAAATATCTCATCAACATTGATTGATTGTTTAATATCTTTTTCTTCTAAATTTCTATAATAATCGTTTTCTAAATCAGAGGTAAATGGACTATCGCTCGGTGATGTTCTTTTTGTTCCATGTTCTGGACGACCTGTTGTTGCACAGGTAAATAAAAGTACCCCATTTGGTTTAAGTAGATCAATGCCGTTTTTAATGGTTAGTTCCCAAAATTCATCATGTTCAAAACATTCTGAAGATATTACAACATCAAATAATTTATCGTCTTTATATTCGTGTCCTCGACAAACGACATCAACATTATTTCCTTCACCAATATCTAATCCGATGTATTCATAATTGGTAAACAAATATTTGTTATTGCCATTAATATCTAATGATCCAATATCTAAAACTCTACAATTCTCAAATTTGGTTGGGAATTTGTCTCTAACATATGTTAGGAAATCTTGTTGTTCTTTGTGTGACATAATATATATTTAATTAAAATCTAATGTGAAAATCGTCTGATTTAGTGTAAAATGCAAAACATTTTGGGATAAAATGATTAAAAACATTATTGTAATTCCAAGACATTCCTGCCTCTAATGCTGAGACACCAATTTCAAATCCGTCAGGATAATTTCTGATATCATTTTCAATAGTATACCATAAAAATTGTTCCCATCTATTAACAAAAAATCTAAATTTGTAGTTATTTTTAAATACTAAAAATTGTTCATTAACAACATGTGCAGTATCCCATTTATCGTATTCTAAAATATCATAATCATAAATTTTATCTCTAAAAAAACTTTGTTCTGGATTTTTTCTGCTATCACCAATAGATGCTGGTCTCTCAAAAACAAAATCTAAATTTTCAGATTCCATATAGTTTAACATATTTAGAATTTTTTCTTCTGAAAACTCGTCATACATAATCCAATCCCCATCAGTAAAAATAACATAATCATATTTTTGGAAATCAGGGTTTTCCTCTATCATTTTTTTCTCATATGTCTTAACATGTTTTAATGAAAGACATTTTAAATTTAAATTAAAACTAAAACCTCCTCTAGAGTCGTGAAGTTTTTCTTGATTAATATAATTTATTTTAATTTTATCATTTATTGGAAGAAATTCAGGATTATTTGTTGTAATAAAAAAATCACAATTTTCAGTTTTTTCCGATAAACTTCGGTAAAACTCGGAAGTTCTTGACTCGTAGGGTTCACCTACGGCTAGTGTTGTAAAACAATATTTCATATGTTATAGATTAATCTCATTTATGTATTGTAGACATTTAATCCCACTTGGATTTGTCGGATTATCATGTTCGTCCATTTGCATTCCGATAAAGAAATCTTTATTGTCTCTTGGGATATAATTTGTGTTGTCGTCATATCCACAGTAAAAAATATCTTTTTTATCAATATTTTCAATATAGATTCTTAAAATTTCTTGATCTGCTCCCCATCTTAAGTCTTCATTATTTACAAAATAAACGAAATGATCGGTAAATTCTTTAATTGGTTTTTTAATCCCAAATAATCCGCTAGGGACTGGTGCTTGCCAAGGATGGTCTCGAATTATAAAATAATCAGATCCATCCTCAACCCATTTATTAATATATTGTATTTCTCGATCACTAAATCTACTATCTAAATCTCTAACAATAGATGGAACATTTTCAAAAAAAGATAAAAATCTCCAAAAATACGGATAATGTATCGTCTCTTTATCTCCTAAAATAATTCCCTTAACATTTATTAGTGTCCCACCTAGTTGGGTGAGTCTTTCTACCTCACCATCTAAAATCATGTCCTCATGATAATAAATCCTAACTTCCCAGTTAGGTAATAAATCTTTAATTTGTAATATATTTTTTTCTGCTCCGACATAATATTTTGGTTCGGTGCCGAATAATGAAAATGATATTATTGGTTTCATTTTTGATAAATGTTGTCTACGTTTATAAATTCATATCTTGGTTCATCATCAACAATTAAATTAACATAAGTGTTATAAACGGCATTGTCTGAATTTTTACCAGAATTTGGTCCGTCATTTGTAATTGGCCAATATATTTTGTCGGCGTTTGATAAAAAAGCCGCCCAAAATGAAAATGTACCTTGTGCTGCAATAATCTTATCAAATGATGTCACTTCTGAAAAAACATCTAAGATTGTTCCGTTTATGAATTTTGGACTATAAATTTGAAGTTTATTGATTAATGAACCATGTTTATCAATATGGTCTAAACTAATATATAATTCATTAAAATTTTCTTTTTGTAAAAGATCTAAGTAATAATTGTCTGGTAGTACAAAGCTCCCATTCACTCTACTATCTCTCAACATTATAACAATATCATTTGTATGTTTTTTCGGTTTTATTAAAGAACTAAAATATCCTTTAACTAAATCCTTATATGGTTTGATATAATCATATTTTGAAAAGTAGCATTGATTTATAAATTTGTGGTTAGGATAGGTTTTTATTAGATTATCGATAGATTGTAATGAAATAATCTCATTATCCGTAATTACTTTCACTGGTGACAGTACCTCATTTCTATTAGTAATACTTTTAAATGGAAATATTTGATCTTCATATATTCCTGTGGTGGGATTTTCTCTCCTAATTAATGCGGTTTCAGGTGAAGATAAATTATAGTCTAATAAATCAGAAATAATTCTACACGCAGCATAAATAAAAAGTTTATTCCCCAGATTCTTCATGGGAGACGAAAAATGCCCTCCATTTAAACTTGGTTCGTATTCATCATATATTTCTATCATATATTAACTAACCACATTATGATTTAATTGACCTGTAATTCTATCACACCATCCTTTTGATTCTGAGTGCGGCCATACAACCCAATATTGTGGTAATTCGTCAGTTTGGAACTCTCTCCATACTTTACAGTATTTGTCAGGATCTCTCATAAATCCGGCGATTTCATTTTTGTCGGCATCTTTTCTGAATAATGTCTTATCTTCTTTGCCGTGGAATGCAACAACCCAAAAATCATAATCAGTTTCAGGAACACTTGCATAATTAACATCAATACAATGTTTGAACATCATACAGAAATTATCTTTCCATTCTTGTTCTGTATCAAATTCATATGGATTAGGCGGGTAATTTTTCTCTAATGTATATTTGTCGATAGCTCTTTTCTCAAATAAGATACCGGCATATTTTTCATAATCCTTAAGTGTTCTAACTGGTCCGAAACCATATGGTCCGTCGTGACCTTCTTGTTCTTCTCCGTCCATACCAAATAACTTTCTATTGGTGTGATGAGAATGTTTGTTTTTCTCTCCCCAAGTTTTGTCGTCATCCCATTGTTTGGTTCTACCCTTACGAGTATATTCGTGATATACGATTGGAATGTGTGGGTGGAATAGGTCATATCCCCAAGTGTATGCTCTAACAGCAATTGAGATTTCTTCTCCGTGAAAATAATATTCGGGGTTATGTTGTACCTCAACTGAGAATGAGCCTAATGTAAAACAGAAGTGAGCGGAATAGAATCTTGATGGAACTGGTTTTGTCATTTCTCTCCATCCTGGAATTGTCTCAGGTAAGAAGAAAACGGCACCTTCGGGAATGAATCTATCGAAAGCCATTCTCCAAGCATCAGGTGCTCGTCCTGCAGGGTCATTTTCGGGGTCAAATGATGAAACATAACCTGTTAGAAGTGGTTTTGCATAACCATCCTTTTGAAGTCCCTTTAACATCTTAATTAGGACATCATCCCAATCTTTAATAACTCTCATATGAGAATCTATTTGAAGGGTATATTCTTCTCCTTGATAAAGTTGTTGTGTTAAGTTTCTTGCCCAACATACGCCATTTGATTCTGTGTAGGGAACATCTAAGATTCTAAATCTTTTATCGTTTCTAAATTCGTCCAAATTATCGAATCCGTCTTCATCGTGAAATTGTCTTGCAATTGCAAAGACCAAATTCTTTGGGCGTTTGGCATTTGCCAACATATCTTTTATTGTTGGTACTAATTGTGGATCTCGATAAGATGCAATTTGGATAAAAATTTTACTCATGTCGCTATGTTTTATGAGTAAAAATAAAAAACAAATGAAAAAAGGGTATGCTTATATTAGAATAAACGATACCCTTTTTTAAATTATTATGCTGGAGTTGATGTCGGTGTTGGAGTTGCCGTAACAGGAATAGTTTCTGTTTCTGTCGGAGTAGGAGTTATTGTTGCTGTAATACCAATAGTTTCTGTTGGTGTTGGAGTTGGCGTAGCAGTAATTGCACTAGTTGATGTTGGTGTTGGAGTTATTGTTGCTGTAATACCAATAGTTTCTGTTGGTGTTGGAGTTGGCGTAGCAGTAATTGCACTAGTTGATGTTGGTGTTGGAGTTGCTGTAACGCCAATAGTTTCTGTCGGAGTAGGAGTTGCTGTAATACCAATAGTTTCTGTCGGTGTTGGAGTTGGTGTAGCAGTAATTGCACTAGTTGATGTTGGTGTAGGATCACCTGTTGGTGGAAAAACTCCCTGATCTACATTTACAAGATTTGTTCCGTAAACCGGAGAAATCTGAAATGTGTTGTCTATCAACCAAACATTTTTTGTTTGATTTGGTGATAATGCTACTTGGTATTCCCACATAGAATCGTCACATCGTCTATAATTAAAATTTATAATTGTAGAACCTGTGTTTGTTAAAGTATACTTACTACACGCCATAATTAATTCGTTGTATAAACTTTAAGATGTTGGTGGAAATACCCCATTATTCACAAGTGCAACACTAGATTTGTATACTGGTGAAATTTGGTAAGTATTATCGATTAACCAAATATTTTTAGTTTGATTTTGGTCTAATTCTACTTGATATTCCCACATAGAATCATCACATCTCCTATAGTTAAAGTTCACAATTGTTGAACCTGTATTTGTTAGTGTATATTTGCTACATGCCATAATGATTGATTTTATTATATAAATAGTGAATTATTGTGATTTATTCTATATGTAGATATTTTTTTATTCAATGTTAAGAACATACTCCAACATTAATGATTTCGCTTCCGCTTACTTGAATAAATTTTGCTCCGTTTGAAATTGTGAAATTAGAATTTGGTGGTATGGTTAGTGCTTGATTACCATATACATGATCTCCAACTATTAATGACCCAAATGGTATTTCAGTATAAATTGTAACATTTGACGGATTGGCAAACATATTAACTGATTCACATACATTTTGATACCATCCACCAGTCCGTAAATTATACTTATAAACTATCACAGGAGTTCTTGTCGGTGTTGGCGTTTGGGTTGGAGTTACAGATGTTTGAGTTGGGGTTGGAGTAATAGGTGTTAGTGTTGGCGTAGGTGTTATTGTTGGAGTTGGTGTTGTTGAAGGACATAACCCAACAAAAACAATATCAAGTGGCGCACTATAATTTTCAACAACAACATCTTTGGCACAAATATATTGTGTTCCTAAAGGATCAATAGATGTGACACCAACTATGTCAGTACAGCCTGTCCATCTATAATATCCTTCTTGAACATTATTATAATTTGTTATCCTAAAATAGTTGCAGTCTGTTGTTATCATTTTTTATATAAATTGCCCATTATAGGTTGTTATGTTATATTGTAAGTTTGAAACTAATTCATATGGTTCACAATCTTGTACACTTAAAGTTGTTACAGTGCCATTTGATTCAACTAAATATGTTCCTGTGGCAGTTGTATTAATCCAAGTATAATCAACTTGCACAGGTGTTCCACCTTTCCATAATGTCGCTCTCATATAAATAGGGTTAGCGCCAGCGCTACCAAACCAATCTGCGGTAAATGCAAATTCAATGTTAACCGTACCAGGATTTTGTGATTTAAATTCAACCAAATCAAATAAAACCGATTCAGTGCCAGTCGATTCTTGATTGTCGCCACCATAAGTTAAAAATGGCGTTGCGGGCAATAATGGGAACTCAGGACCACTGGACGATACTCCACAAGTACCAACATAATCATAATACTTACCATTAACAGGACCAATCGCATTAGGATCAGAAATAGTACTTTCCATAACTGATGGAACTGTCAAATATGTTACAGTATCCATGTCAGCACCATCACTGAAATAATACTCACAAAGCATGTAATCAAAATCAAATGTGAATGGTCCTTGATTAAATCCTCCCGGTGTTGTCGTCGGAGTTGGTGTTGGAGTTCCTGTTGGCGTTTCAGTATTAGTTGGGGTATTAGTCGGTGTCACCCCTATTGTAACAGATGGTGTTGGAGTATTCGCTGGTGTTTCTGTGTTAGTTGGTGTTTGTGTATTGGTTGGTGTTACTGTGTTGGTAGGTGTATTAGTCGGCGTTGGTGTCGGTGATGCGATTATAAAGGTATAAGTGTAATTGTATGTTGGGACATAACAATTATAAGTCCCATAAGTATATGTTGAATAATATGTGAACGGAAATATTTGGGTGCCCAGATCTATCGTACCACCAGATTCGGGATAAAACAAAACATCAGTGGTTAGTCCACTTAAATTTACACTTGAAATTAATACACCGCAGTCTGCCATGTTAATAAATACTCAAAATTTTATATTATTTCCGTTAACAAACCTATACTGAAGGAACGGTTTAATATTAAATAACAAATTATAATAACCTTATTGTAAGGTATTATAATTTGTTGTGTACATATTAATTCAATAGACCCGAAAGATAATCAGAAGTTAAATCAGTCCAAGTACCTGCGGATGTTACGTTGTTCCATGTCCATGCGGAAAATCCATCAACTTGAACGTAAGATTCATAACCATAATCAGTATTTATAAAAATACCGTTACACAAATATACTGGATTTCCAGTAACATAACCTAAGGCAGATAATGTTCCCCCTGTAACCGCAGCTGGTAAATAATCAAATAAAAAATCATTAGACTTATTTCTAATAACTCTTGTGGCGTATGCCATACTATCACCATATGTCATTCCTGATAAAGTTGCTCTTTCAGGCCATAAAATATTTTGAAGATAATAAAATTCATAATCTCCAGCTCCTGACCAAGATGAAAAGTCTGGTTGTGTTGCACCTGGTGCAATAACCTGGGCGATTGCTCCAGCAACTGCGCCACAAGTTGTTGACAAAGTAGTACCATCAACATTCCCTTTACGATAGACGTAACCAACATCTCCATCAAGTGTAATTCCAATATGTGGTGTACTTGATATAAATAATGTTCCTCCAGAGATTGTTGAACCTGTTGTAATATGACTTGCCCAAGCCCCTAATCCAACTTGACCAACAAATGGGTAACCCGCCAAACCACCTGACATAAATGGACCAAGAAGGGAGTTTGCTGATGTTGGAAATTGTCCGATATTACTAACTCCTTGAACTATTGGAGCGTCAACATCATCGGAACAAATTCCTTCGGCGTATACAATGTCTTCAGGAGCAAATCCTAATGATTGTATAAATCCTGTAGTGTATGAACCCCAAAAACTAGACAAAACAGAACCCGAAAAAGTTAAATTAACAGTTTGAGTATAGGCTGATTGGGCTGGTAATGGTGCGGGTATCGTTACAGTATATTGTGTTTGATATTCCGTAATGAATAAATCATATTCACCATATGGATTTTCTGAATAATAATTAAATGGAACTATTTGTGTACCTAAACTAATTGTTCCTCCAGTTACTGGATTGAAAACAGTAGGATTTGATGTTTTTCCTATTAAACTGTTACTTGTGATTCTAACACCTTCTATTGTTGACATAATTTTTTATTTATAAATACATCTTTATTTAATTAATTTTGAATTATTGTAAAAATTAAATCACCCATAGGTATGTCTAAACTTCCTATATTATTTGATGGGATTGTAGTGTACAATAATTCACCAATAGGTATGTCTAAACTTCCTAAATTATTTGATGGGATATTATTATATAATAATTCACCAATAGGTATGTCTAAACTTCCTATATTATTTGATGGGATTGTGGCATACAATAAATCTCCAATAGGTATGTCTAAACTTTCCAAATTATTTGCCGGAATATTAGAGTATAATAAATCTCCAATAGGGATTAATTCATATGTTAATGATGGGCAAGGAACATTAATATATGTAATATCGTTTGTTGGTATTGGTATAATACAATTAACACAATTAGGATCAAGTAAATTATACTTATCTTTAAGGATTCTAAAGTTGTGTCTAATCTGTGAAGCGTTTAAAGGTTCAACATACATTCTAAATGCGCTGACATCACCAATTAAATTACCACCAAATATTTCTTCTAATTTTATTTGTGTTGTTAATCCTGAATAAATTGTATTGTCTAAGTCATTAGTTGTTAGACATTCTGGATCTTGTTGATATGTTATTTGGCTTATATCTTCAGGACATCCCGCAGAGAATGTTAAATTATCGTGAAGTCCTTGTGTACCACCTCCAACAGAAATATTATATCCAACACCAATTTGTTTTTCTTTTTCAACATTAAGAAGTCGTGGAATTATTTCTTCAAAGTTTTCGGCAACCATAAATAACTTACCATTAACATAGAACTTAAGTGTTCCCAATCTATACTTTTGTTCTTCAGTCCACATATCATTAAAGGTTACAACCTCAGTACTATCTGGGTCATATACCGCTTCATGAGTTAGTGGCGGCTCTATCAATGTAACACTTCGATCCTCCAATGTTGCAAAATATTCAGACTTAACTAAAAGTCCAAGACCTCCCAAATCATATAGTTCACAAGTATCTAACCAAGTGTTTCTTTGGAATACGGCGTCAATCTGAGCCCAATGCTCAATATTAGGATAAGTCGTTCCACTACAACTATCAAAAATACCTCTAGTTGAACACCATTCAGTTATGGATGTTCCTGTTTGATAAGTTAATCCTGTTAGACAAGTTCCACTATGTTCACATCCACCAGTTATTCTATAGGTCTTAACACATAATCTTGGGTTTCCTGTATCACCACTTAATCGTAATGATAAACCATTTGATACCTCATCATACAATGGATCTTTTTCAGGGTATTGTGCAGTTGTTGTACAATCGCATGAACATCCACAATTACAATTTGTTATTGTTCCTCCTGATGGTTGGTATACCTGAAGACATACTGATGATGTATTGGCACTACTAGTACAACCACAAGTGTGCATACAAGTTAATCCTGATGTTACCCTTGTATATCCCGTATCTTGTAATGGAGATCCATCGGCATAATGATAGAACTTATTCTCAGCCCGAGCTCCCATATAAAAGAAGGTTCCTTTATTATCTGGGTACCTTGCGTTAAGCCCGACAGAAGTATCTCCTGTCCATCTATATCTTAACATAAACTCAGCTGTCCATCCTAAAGAAACTCTTTGTGGGAATACCTGATAATCATATCCAGGTATCTTATAAAACCCTTGAAAAAATCCTCCGTTTAATCTGGCAAAATAACCCACAGGATTACCATCCGTGGCATAAGACATATCATAAGTGTAAGATCCATCATCCCATAATCTATTTTCAGAGGTGGTAAATCCTGTGATAGGATGCATCTTCATCCTCCTATCATATTTGTATCGACTAAATTTGTCTGAATTGTTTGTATATAACCCCGTAGTAATCTCAATGGTTTCTCCTGACATATTCATAACTAAACCATTGTCAATACCCGTTAAACCAATATCACAAAGTTCAGTCGTTATAGGACAAAAATTCGGATCAATATGATCAGGATTCCAATAATTCTCAGAAACTATCGTATCACTACTAAAAACACAAGGAGAAGTTTGACATAATGTGGTTCCACTACTATTCAAATCAAACTTAAATGGCATTCTATTTCCATCATCTTCACCAATAAGAAATGGAGAGAAAATTACCTCTTGGTCATAATCTTTCTCATCCGACGCCAAACAGATATCCGTGACTTCGTTGACGGGTTTAATACCCCATCTTCTAAAATTATATTGATTAATGTTTTGATATGCCATAAACTAATGATAAATACATTGTATCGTAGTATTTATAGAATAAAAAGTGCAGATGATTACTATAGACCAAGAATTTTATTCATCACCATATTATTTTCTTCTTAGGGATAAGGGGGATAAGTTTTCCTTATACTACTCTATTGAGGGTACTTTAACCGAAGCAAGAAAGAAAGATGAGGTGATTCACTTTGCAAAAGAAAAGGGTGAAAAAGTGAAAAAATATTTAAAAAAAACCGCCAAAGAAAAAAAAGTTAAGAATACCAAAGTTCTAAAAAAAGATTTGGAAGAACTGGTAAACTTAGATGGAGCGATGTCTAACTCTAAAATTCCTATTTTAGACCCTAAATTACATCCTAAAAAAACAATGGATCAGACCGTTGCTGCGTCTAGGATTACTAATGATCCTATCACTCGTGGATACAGAACTTACTATGGTGAGTCTGTTGAAGAAGAAATGAGAGAAGTTGATATGTCCAAAGTATTTGGATATGAAGAAACTGAGGATATGGATGGCCCAGAAACATATGAATATTTTATTAAGGAATTGAATTTGGAACCAAGCGACGCCGAAGAAAGAACAAGACAACAAGGAAAAAATCCTTTTAAAGAAAAGAAAAAAATGCCAGGATCTGATATGAAAATCACAATAAGTGAAATTCAAAAACAGAAAGCAATTAAAATGGTGGAGGATATTTTAATGAATAAAAAAAATTCTGATAATTCTGATGTCACCAAAAAAGTAAATGCGGATAGTATTGAAGAATTGCCCTTATTAATTAGAAGAAATTTAAAATCTTTACTAAACACCGTTGAGAAACACGGATTTTCGAAAGAAGACATAATCAAACTTATTAAAAAAGGTGAATAGCGATTTATATAATAGACCAAAGGGACAGATTGAATTCCCTCATGATAAAAGAGAACATATTAAGAAATGTTTTCTTTTAGTTAAAAACGCAGATGAAAATACTGAAGGATTTAATCGTAATCAAGAATTACAGAATCAAGAAGTTATTGATTACAAACAATTAAAAAGAATTAAAAACTTTTTTGATAATTTTAAAGGAGCTCAAAACGATCCATCATTTGTCTTAAATGGTGGTGTGGTTATTAAAAATTGGGTTAATGACGAATTACGAAAGATGAGAGAGTACGGAAAAATGACAAAAAGAAATAAAATGGATGCCGGAATGCAAAACCAATTTCTTGATGCACATGAGAAAAAAGATTTTACAAATGTAAGACCTTCTCAAGAACATATAAAAACAGTGGATAGATATAATGCCGCGGTAACCGAAAGTCTCAAAAGAATAAATGAAATAATATCAAAAATATAATTATGGCAAACGAAATAATTGTAAATCTGGAACAAAATGTTCCAAACGCGCTTTCAGCAATTGCTGATATGGAAAGAGCAAAACTTATTCCTAAAAATGACTATAATAGTATTGGAAATCAATATTCTGCAACGAATAGAGATGCTCTCGCTGACGGAGATTCAATGGGAAGAGGTACTGGCGATTTTTTAGATGTTTATAATGTTAATGCAGGAACGATCACTGATGTCGTTGAAAGAAAAAGTGAAATAAAAATTAATAAATTTAATTCATCACAACCTTACCCTAATTTTCCAACATCATAAGAAAATGAAATTAAGTACAACACTAAAAGGTTTAATTTGTGAAATCGCATCTATCGATAGCGTTGTTAATGCAATTAAGGGTAAACAAAAAGTTGTTATCTATTATGATGGTGATGAACCAGGTGGTAGAGGATTACGAGAAATTGAACCTGTTGCATTAGGTACAAGTAAAGCCGGCAATAAAGTAATGAGAGCGTGGGACGATCAAGGTGCTTCCCATACAGGTTACAAAGGAGAACAACCTTTACCTGGATGGAGACTTTTTAGATTAGATAAAGTCCTATCTTTAAAACCAACTGGAGAAAATTTCACAGAAATGAGACCAAATTTCAATCCAAATGGTGACAAAAGCATGACTTCAGTTATTATTATATCAAAATTCTAAATTATGGATCAATTAATGCAAAAACTTATGATTTCGAAAGCCATCATGGATAAGTCCGATGGTATAAGAAGAACTGACAATTCTACAGGTTCCTTACCTAATAATAGGCTGGAAAATTTCGATATTCCAAACGCGAAATACAATATTCCTCAGGAATATCTACAAGAACAACCATCTATGAATCAACCTTTATTATCATCAAGACCTAACACAAATCCTGTTGGTTCTCCGACCGTAGATGCAATCAAGAACTCCAAACTTCCTGATGAGATCAAAAGATTAATGATGGAACACCCAATTGCCCAAGCACAACAACCTCAAACAACCATTTCAAACGAACTGATCGAGAAGGCTTCTCGGTTAATGAGAGAAAATGGAAATGGTGGTTATGTACCCGAATCAGCAAAAGAAAGATCAGAACCACAAGCCGTTCAAACAAATAATTCGGTAATTGATTACAAATTAATTGGTAAAATGATTAATGATTCTGTGAATAAGGCACTAAAAGAAAATGGTCTATTGGTGGAATCATCAGAAAAGGCAAATGAAAGTTTTTCATTTAGAGTCGGAAAACATTTATTCGAAGGAAAAATATCAAAAATTAAAAAGTTAATGTAATAAATAATACCTAAATTTGTTACATAAAGTCCCGCATTTTGTGGGACTTTTTTTATGCCAATAGATTTACCTAGAGGATTGATATTACAAAAGATTATGGTTATATTTTATAAGTTATTTGGGGCATGCATGATAACCACCTCAAAAAATACTTAACATCGTAATATAAAAATATGTCAAAAATTAAAGTATTAGTAGTCCCCAGTGACAGAAGTGGAGTTGGGAAATTTAGATCTGTAGATCCACACATTTTCTTACAAAACTCATTTAAAGATAATTTCCATGTCGATATCATTTATGAACCACCTTATGATAACGATAGTTTTTACTCCGAATATCAAATTGTTGCATTTCATAGAAGTATTGGTCCTGACTTTGATAAGGCTCATGAGTTAATTCTTAGGTTAAACACTATGGGTGTTATCACCATTTGTGATATTGACGATTATTGGATGCCAGGAAAAGAACATCCAATACATGATATAATCAAGATTAATAAGATTAATGAGAGGATCATTAATAATCTAAAAATCTCAAAATATGTAACAACTACCACCGAACTATTTGCGGATGAGATTAGAAAGTTCAATAAAAATGTTGTAATTTTTCCAAACGCAATTAACCCAAATGAACCTCAATTCAAAGAACCTACAGAAGAGTCTGATAGATTAAGAGTTGGATGGTTAGGAGGATCATCACATTTACATGATCTTCAGATTTTAGATCAATCTTTTAATAAGTTATTACCACTTAAAGACAAAATTCAATATGTTCTTTGTGGATTCGATACAAGAGGATCGGTTACGGAAATTAATTCACAAACAGGAGAACACAACAAAAGAAATATTTTACCTGCAGAAACTGTGTGGGCACAATATGAAAAAATATTTACCCAAAATTTCCAAACTATCTCTGAAGATTATAAAAAACATTTATTAAATTATACTCAAGCATCATTTGAATCTGAAATGAACGAATCATATTTGAGAGTTTGGACAAAACCTGTAACATCATATGCTAAGAATTATTCAAAATTTGATGTATCTTTATCTCCGATTAAAAATCACATCTTTAATAGAATGAAATCACAATTAAAGGTGATTGAAGCAGGATTCTACAAAAAGGCAATTATTGCATCCAACATTGGTCCGTACACCATTGACTTAAAACATTGTCTTCAGAACGGAAACTTTGTTGATGGAAATGCAATGTTAGTAGATGAAAGTAGAAACCATACTGATTGGGCAAAATTCATTGAGAAATTAGTTAGAAATCCAAACTTGGTAAAAGATATGGGCGAAAGACTATACGAAACAGTTAAAGACAAATATGATCTAAATGTCGTAACAAATAACAGAGCATCGTTTTACTCAAGTATTGTTAAATAAAATAAAGAAGATATGATAAACATACCATTAACCAAACTTTTATTTTTGGACATTGAAACCGTTGGAATTGAATCCGATTGGGATTCTTTGGTGGAAAACAGACCGGAATTGTCATTTCAATTTGAGAACTATTTTGATTGGTTTCAAAAAAGATTTCCTGAAGATGCCGACAAACCTGTTGGACATATGTTTGTCAATCGTTCTGCTTTGGTTCCCGAATTTGCCAGAATTGTTTGCGTCAGCGTCGCCTTTGTTACTGAGTCAGGGGAGATTAAAATGCAATCATTTAACAACACAGATGAAAAACAACTTTTAATAGATGTCCAAAAATTATTATATAGAATCGGAGAATTAGGATTCTTCTTATGTGGACATAATGTAAAAGGATTTGACATCCCGATGTTGGCAAAAAGAATGATAATGAATGGGATTCTACCCCCAAAGATTCTTCCTGGTCATGATACAAAGCCTTGGGAAATTAAGGCTTTGGACACAAAAGAATTATGGCAATACGGAGGATACGGGTCAATTGCTTCATTGGAGTTGATGTGTGTTTGTTTGGGGGTAGAATCTTCAAAAACAATGTCGGTCACAGGTAATAAAGTCCATGACGCTTTTTGGGTTAAAAAAGACATAGAGGGAATTACCAAATATTGTGAAAAAGATGTCTCAGTATTAATTGATGTAATGAGAAAAATAATAAGTTTAAAGTAATGGAAGATATTAAATTAAATGTGGATGCCGATATATGGGCACAGATCCAAGATCAATTTGAAAAAATTAAACAAGAAGCCGGAATAGAACCTGATCAAGATTATCAAAAAGAACTTGAAGAATTATTAGGATTTTCCAATGAAGAAATGGAAAAAGAACTTGAGATGTCTATTAGAACACAACTTGTTGAAGTTGAGTTAATAAATGAAGACGCCAAATTTCCTTCATACGCATATCCATCAGATTCTGGATTTGATTTATTCTCCTGTGAATCCGTTAAGATTGAAGGACTTAGTCGATCACTTGTTCCAACTGGTGTTAAATTATCATTTTCCGAAGGACTTGAAGTTCAAATACGGCCAAAGAGTGGTTTGGCTTGGAATGAAGGAATAACAGTGTTAAACACACCTGGAACAATTGACTCAGGATACAATGGAGAAATTAAAGTTATTCTTTTTAATACAAACAAACACGCCATTACCATCGAAAAAGGACAGAAAATTGCCCAAGCGGTACTTTGTCCTGTAATAGTTGGTAAATATGTTAATTTACACCCTGTAGATAAAATTGGTGATACTGATAGAGGGGATAACGGATTCGGAAGCACCGGAATAAAATAATTTATATGATTACAATAGGATATTCTACAAGAGACCCAAAACCAAAATTTATCGAATATCTGAAGACATCCTCAGGATTAAAAAATGTGGATGTTATTCAGGTAATTAATAATGGTGATAAGTCTTTATCTCAGGTTTATAACGAAATTATGTCAGAGTCAAAGACTGACATCATCGTACTTTGTCATGATGACATTTATTTTGATTCTAAAAAATGGGGAGAAAAGATATTAAAACATTTTGAAAAAAGTGATTTTGGTATTATTGGAATGGCAGGTACCACTCAAATGCCAAAGAGCGGCAAGTGGTGGGAAAATAAAACAAAAATGGTAGGAATTGTTAATCACGAAAGTGGTGGCAAGAAATGGGAATCAAAATATTCTGAATCACTTGATAACTCAATCTTAGAAACTGTCATTGTTGATGGTCTTTTTATTGCAATAGATAAAACAAAAATCAAAAAGAATTTTAACGAAGAATTTAAGGGATTTCATTTTTATGATATTCCTTTTTGTTTTGAAAACCATATTGAGGGAGTTAAGGTTGGTGTTATCACAAATATCAGACTTACCCATAAATCTATTGGACAAACAAATGAACAATGGGAAGAGAATAGAAAACTATTTGAATCCAAATATGAATCTCATTTACCAATAAAACTTAACTACGATCCTAAAAGAAAAATTAAGGTATTAATTTCTTCACTATTTTTCAGGACATTTACTGGTTCAGAATTATATGTTTATGAGTTGGCAAAAAATCTAATCAAACAAAATTGTGATGTGACAGTAATGTCTCAAATTGGTGGACCTTTAACCGATATGGCAAGAAGAGCAGGTATTAAATGTATTTCATTTGAGGAGGCACCAGGATTTAAACTTGGTGATGGGAAATGGGGACATAATACTGAAAAAGGATTTCAACCTTCAACTGAGAATGTAATGTATAGAGTGTCAGAAGTTAACTTTAACATTATTCACATGCAACACAAACCTGTCGCGGAAAGAATGATACAATTTTATCCTGAAATAGATAAAATATATTCTATCCATTCTGAAGTGATTGAATTAGAAAACCCTATTAAACACGAATCAATTAAAAAATACATTGCAATTAGACCTGAAATTAAAGATCACATTGTAAATAATTTTGAAATACCAGAAGAACAAGTAGATGTTATTTATAATCCTGTAGATAATGATAAATTTAAACCAAAACCTACGGTTAAATCAGAAAATTCAGTATTATTTGTTGGTACAATAGATTACCTAAGAAAGGAAACAATCTTAGATCTAATGGAACGAACCAAAGAAGAAGGTAAAGAACTTTGGTTAGTTGGTGAAGATAAGTCAAATTATCTACAACAAGTATTATTCGAACCCCATGTAAAATACTTCCCACCTACTTGGTCGGTTGAATCTTTTATACATAGATGTGGGGAGACTGCTGGAATTCAGTTAGGAAGAACAACAATCGAAGGATGGATGTGTGGTAAACCAAGTTGGATTTATAATGTTGATACAGGAGGTTTTATTTTATCAAAAGAAAAATTTGATCCTCCAACAGATATAGAAAAATATTATGCGTCTAACGTCGCAAAACAAATAAAAGAACAATATCAAAACATTTTATAATGAACAGAATAATTGATTATGAAAATTTGTCAGAAAAAATTCAAGATTGGATTAGACAATATGCCGAAGAGAATAACATTAAGAGTTTAGTTGTCGGAGTTTCAGGTGGAATTGATTCCGCGGTAGTGTCAACACTTTGTGCTAGAACAGGTCTCCCAACTATTGTTGCTGGGATGCCAATAAATTCTAGTGAAAAAAATACAGAATTATCTAAGAAACAACTCTCAAATCTACTATCGTCATACCCTAAAAATGTTTCTGGATGGAATATTGATTTATCAGATGTATTTCTAAAATTCTCATCTAACCCATCAATAAACCAAGAATTTAATTCTGAATTAGGGTTTGCAAATACTAAAGCAAGATTACGAATGATGACCCTTTATCAGATCGCAGCATCAAAAAATGGGATTGTAGTTGGTACTGGAAATAAAGTTGAGGACTTTGGCGTAGGATTCTACACAAAATATGGTGATGGTGGTGTTGATATTTCCCCCATTGGTGACTTATATAAAAGTGAGGTAAAAGAACTTGGTCGTTATCTAAAAGTCCCTATTGAAATTATTAATGCGGAACCAACTGATGGACTATGGGAAGATGATAGAGTTGATGAGGATCAAATTGGCGCAACTTACGAAGAATTAGAATGGGTTATGGAAATTGGACTAAACAAATGGAATGAAACAGTATTAATAACAAAAAAAGAACAAGAGGTAATTGACACTTACCTTAATTTCAACACAAAAAATAAACATAAAATGGGTTCAATTCCTGTTTTTGATTTAATTGACAATAATATTATATGAGAATAGGTGTTATAGGGGCGGGAAGATTAGGATTAACCTTTGCGTTATTATGTGAAAAAAATGGATATGAAGTAATTGTTTCTGATATCAGAGAAGATTATGTTCAAAATCTAAATCAAGGTGTTTGTATTACAAATGAACCATTAATTCAAAAGATGTTATTTGAGGTAAATAATTTTACCGCAACAACCTATAATCTTGAGGTTATTGAGAATTCGGATATCATTTTTACGTTTGTCCCCACACCATCTACAATGGATGGAAATTATGACACATCAAAGATTTTTGAAATTGTTGGTGATTTCTATTCTGCATCGTCAAGGGATATACCAATTTTTAATAAGAAATTTATTGTTGGATGTACAACTAATCCTGGAGATGTTGAACAAATACAAAACAGTCTTTCTAAATTTAGTATCCAAGTTGCATACAATCCTGAGTTTATTGCTCAAGGAGAAATTGTAAAAGGATTAGAACAATCAGATATTGTTTTAATTGGAACTGAATACAATGAATTGGCAAATGAATTAATTCAGTTATACACAAAGATTCAGACAACAGATGTAAACGCATATGTAATGTCTTCCAAAGCTGCCGAGATAACTAAAATCGGTATTAATTGCTTTTTAACCACAAAAATTAGTTACGCAAATATGATGGGTGACATTATGGTTAAAGCAGGAATTAAAGACGAAATTGATATTGTTTTAAACGCAGTTGGTGGTGATAGTAGAATTGGAAAAAAATATTTAAGATATGGATTTGGATTTGGTGGTCCATGTTTACCAAGAGATAATAGAGCATTAGGTAGTTATGCAGAAAAAATTGGAATGGAAATTAATTTACCATTAACTGTCGATAATTCAAATAAAGATCACGCAAAATTTTTAAAAGATTATTATATCCAACAAAACCCTAATAAGACAATTCCATTTGTTATGAATTACATAACATATAAAAAGGGAACTGATATTATGGAAGAATCACAACAATTTAAATTATGTGTCGATTTATTGGATGAGGGCTATACACTGCATGTTATTGAGATACCTGAAATAGCAAAAAAATTAAATTCATTAAGTGAATCATACAACGGAAGATTAAAATTTTTCCCATTTGGGATAAATCCTAAAGGATTTAAAATTGATTTGCAATGATAATTTTAACCACATCATATAATTGCGAAAAGTATATTGAGAAGTCATTGTTAAGTATAATGAGTCAAAGATTTAAAGACTTTACTTGTTATATTACCGATGACTTATCTACCGATAATACCATAGAGGTTATAAAAAAAACAATTGCCGGAGATGACAGATTTATTTTAATTGAGAATTTTAATAAAATGTATCAACCAGGAAATTATGACCAAGTAATAAGATGGAGGGCAATTAATGGAGATGAGATATGTGTGGAAGTAGATGGTGATGATTGGTTACCAAATTCAAATGTTCTCGGATTAATTAATGAAACATATGATGATAAAGATGTTTGGATGACAAGTGGATCATTTAAGTATAGCACAGGAGCTAATGGATTTTCGGTTCCTCCATCAAGTTTTGATAATATTAGAAAACAAAACTTTACATTATCCCATTTAAGAACATGGAAAGCTTGGTTATGGAATAAAATTAAAGAAGAAGACCTGAGAGATTCTGAAGGAAATTATTGGAGTGTCGCAGGAGATTTATCGTTTATGTTTCCAATGTTTGAAATGTCAGGAGAAAAACATTATAGACATATTCCATCTATTACCTACATTTATAACGAAAATAACCCGTTGAATGACCATAAGGTTAATATGCCTAAGGTAAACTCAATTGTTAATATAATTAGAAATAAAACACCTTACGATAAGTTATGACTAAAACAGTAAAAGATGTTAAAAATTATTGGAATAATAGACCGTGTAATATTAAGCACTCAAAAAAAGATATAGGTAGTAAAGAATATTTTAATGATGTAGAACATCGTAAATATTTTGTAGAACCCCACATACCTGAATTTGCAGAATTTGATAAATGGAAAGGGAAAAAAGTTTTAGAAATTGGGTGTGGTATTGGTACTGACTCTATAAATTTTGCAAAGGCTGGCGCCAAATTAACTTGTGTTGAGTTATCCGAAAAATCTTTAGAATTATGTAAAAAACGATTTGAAGTTTTTGGATTGGAAGCGAATTTTTATTCGGCAAATGCTGAAGAACTTTCAAAAATTGTTCCAATTGAAGAATATGATTTAATATATTCTTTTGGAGTTATTCATCACACGCCAAATCCTCAAAATATTTTTAATGAAATAAAAAAATATATGAACAAAAATACCGAAGTTCGTATAATGCTTTATGCCAAATATTCTTGGAAAACATTTGAATTTTTCATTAAGGATGGATATAGATTTAATTTCAATTTAAATAAAACAATACAGTATTATGCCGAAGCACAATTAAATTGTCCTGTGGCATTTACATATAGTAAAAAAGAATTGGGTAATATTTTACAACGAGATAATAACTTTAAAATTACGTCAATTAAAAAAGACCATATTTTCCCATATGTAATTAAAGACTATATAAATCACATATATAATAAAAAAATTATAATTAAAATAATACCAAAAGTTATTTTTAATTACTTAGAGTCCATTCTTGGATGGCATTGGTTAATCACATTTAAAAAATAAATTATGATAACATGTAGTAACATAGGAAATAATGGTAGATTTGGTAATCAATTATTTCAATTTGCCTCCTTAATCGGCATTGGAGACAAACTAAATTATGATGTTATTTTTCCAAAAATAAATCTAAAACCAATTAGCACCTCATCAACAAGAGAAAATAAAACTTTTGTTGCTTATTTTGAAATAAATGAATGTTTTGATATTGACCAAAATTTTTTTACAGATGAATTAATTATTAAAAATAGGGTTAGTGAAAGGTTTTTTCATTTTGATGAAAATTTATTTAATATTAAAGATAATACAGATGTTATAGGATATCTTCAATCAGAAAAATATTTTAAACATTGCTCTGATAAAATAATGAATATTTTAAAATTTAAAGAGTCTGTGTTAATGTCGGCCAAATCATTTTTACCAACCACAGATAAAAAATTAGTATCAATTCATGTTAGAAGAACTGACGCAGCAGTACCAAATCCATATCACCCACTTACTGGTTTAGATTTTTTTAATCCGGCAATAGAACACTTTAATAAAGATGAACATCATTTTGTTGTTTGTTCTGACGATTATGGTTGGTGTAATAATGTTTGGGGAAATGATGAAAACTTTACAGTGGTAAATTCAAATTCACCTTATGTTGATTTGTGTATAATGTCATTGTGTGACCACCATATTATTTCAAATAGTTCATTTAGTTGGTGGAGTAGTTATCTATCAAAAAATAAAGATAAAAAAATTATCTCACCATCTAAGTGGCTTGGTGCTGCATATTCAAATTATATTACAGATGATTTATACACAGAAAATATGATAAAATTATAAAGATTATGGAAAATCAAACAAATCTCCCACAACATTATGATGAAGAAGATAATACATATGATACAATTAAAGTAATTGAAGCCTGGAACTTAGGGTTTCATCTTGGTAATACAGTTGAATATATTTCAAGAGGGGCAAAAAAAGGTATTATTGAAAAAATAAAAGATTTAAAGAAATCATTATGGTATCTTGAACGAAAAATACAACTTTTAGATGGTTCAACAGATGGTATTAACGATTTAATGAAAACAACTTTTATTATACCAGTTTGTGTTGAATCTGATGACAGATATAACAACGCCAAAACAGTACTTGGATTTTTAAATAATCATTTTAAAACAAATGTTATTATACATGAATTAACAAAAGATATCAGTAAATTAGATTTTCTTGATTCATTAACAAATTTAAAAATAAACCATATTATACAAATTGATTCTTTGGATTATTACCATAGAACAAGACAATTAAATGAAATGTTAAATATTGTGAAAACACCTGTGGTTGTTAATTATGATATTGATGTTATTTTACCTGTTGATTCTTATGTTAAGTCTCAAAGATTAATTGATAAGGGATCCTCAGATTTTGTTTACCCGTATGGTGATGGATACTATCAAAGAGAAATATCTTTATCATATAATAGGGATAATTTTAATGTAAATTTTGATACTTCATCTATTGATGAAAGATTTTTAAAAACAATTAGGTCAAAATATGGACATTGTATTTTTGCCAATACCAAAAATTATAGAGAGTGTGGTGGAGAAAATGAGAATTTTATTGGATATGGGCCTGAAGACGCAGAAAGGGAGAATAGATTTGTTACTTTAAAGTATAATGTCACAAGAATAGATGACCTTGTATATCATCTTGAACACTTTAGAACCCCATTTAGTAACGGGGATAATAAATATTATCAACCTAACCATGATTTATGTGATAAATTATTGAAAATGAATTCTGAAGCATTAAAAAAATATTACTCCACAATCGAGTATAGAAAAAAATACGATAAATTTAATTGACCTAAAAAAATATTAAAATTATGATAGGATTAACTAGTACAGAAATAATCTACCACGAAAAAGGTAGATTTGGAAATCAACTTTTTAGAATTGGTGCCATAATCGGAGAATCAATAAAACGAAATGTTGAATACTATATTCCAGAAGAATGGGAACATTGTGATTTATTTCCCAATTTAAAAAACAAACTACCCATAGATGAAATTAAAAAAAATATTTCATCCATACATCATGAGCCATCATTTGTATATCATAATATCCCTAATGTTTCAGGTCTCTTAGAAATAAATGGATTTTTTCAATCATGGAAATATTTTGAAGGAATTGAAGACATGGTGATCGATGAATTATCTTTTTCTGAAGAAAATATTAATAAAGCATCGTCAAAGATCTCTAAAGACACAATAAAATTATGTGTTCATGTTAGATGGGGCGATGTGTATGATAGAAAAACTGGAGGAGGTCACAAGGGATTTGAGAAATGGCATCCAGTAATGTCGCTTAACTATTATGAAAACGCAATAAGTTTTATTTTAAATGAAACCAAAATTGATGAAATTTTAGTTTTTACCGATAACACAGATACCAAAGAATTTATTACAGGTAAGTTTGAAAAATTTGGTGTTAAAGTTGTTTATTTTGATTATGATAGTGATTATATAACTGACTTTATATCACAAAGTTTATGCCAACATTTTATTATTGCAAATAGCACATTTTCTTGGTGGTCATCATTTTTAAGTAAGAATAAAAATAAAATAATTTGTTGCCCTAAAGAAGAAGATTGGTTTGGTTCCGCGTATACACAACACGATAGAAGCACATTACTACCAATAACTTGGAAAAGAATAAACCAATAAATCATAACATGAATTTAGATAAAAGCATTATTGAAGTTATCGATAATTGGAAATTATCTTATACTCTAGGTAGTTCATTATTCCATATTTTATCTTCTAAAAATGAAGACTTAAATGAAGTTGAGGAACTAAAAAGGGCATCTTGGTTTTTAAAAACTCGAATTGACTCTTTAGAAAACACCCCTTTAAACATTGTCCAATCAAATAAAATTAAATTAGACAATATTGATTTTAAATGTATTAATTTAAAATCAAGAAAAGATAGGAGAGATTGGATTGATTTGCATCTACCAAAATTTAATATTAAGTATGATTTTTTTGATGCGGTTATTGACGATAACGAATATAATGTTAATTTCCCAAAGGCATATAATAAAGGTCAAAAAGGATGTTTTCTTTCACATTATAAATTACTTAAAACACATAATAGTGATAAAATTTTAGGGATATTTGAAGATGATGTTGAATTGTGTGAAGATTTCTCAGATAGATTCAAATATATTGAGGATAATTTTAATTTAGACTGGGACATTTTCTTTTTATCATCGTATTACCATTTAAATGAACATAAAGACCGATGGAATAAGTCAGGTGATTTTGAGTTAACAAATATCAAATATATTCACAGAGTTTATGGGGCATTTACAACACATTCTTATTTAGTTAATCCGAAATCAATCGATAAGATTTTAAAATTAATTGATGAAAATATTGATGACACATATGCAATTGACCATGTATATTGTGCAAAAATTGAAAGTAAATTAAATTGTTATTCTTTTACCCCTGGAATGGCAAATCAAAAAATTAGTTATAGTGATATTGATGGTGATAGTAAAGATCCTAATATATTCAAATCAATTATTGGAGAACACTATTATGTGAATAATCTTAAAGATTTTGATTATGAAAAATATTTTGAAAAATATATTTTAGAAAGAGATTCGAAAAAAATAAAAATGGAAAAATTGAACCCTAATAATTTTGATTATGACGGATATTTTAAAAAAATGAAAAATAAAATATCAACCAATATAAATCGGTATGAATTTAAAAACAAAGATAATATAAACTACACAATATATAATTACGACTATTTCACAAATCTTTATCATCAAAAAAGTAATAAAATAATTGACGAATATCACGAATATGTTAAATTACAAGAATTAATAAGTGTATTAGATAAAACTAAAACAATCATTGATATTGGGGCGAATTGTGGGTTATTTAGTATTCCTTCCTCATTAAGTGGGTATCAGGTCTATGGGTTTGAACCTACAAGAATGAATTTTAAGTTATTAGAATTAGGGAAAGAAGAAAATAACTGTGATAGTTTTACTATCGTGCATAAAGCAGTATCCAATAAGACGACAAAACAAACAATTTATATACCCTATTGTTCTGACAATACATCTTTTAACAAAGATGTTGCAATTAGTAATATGACATACAGTAAAGATTATATTGAAGAAATTGTGGATTGTATAACATTTGATGATTGGGTGAAACAAAATGACCCACTTAATATTGGATTTATTAAAATAGATGTTCAAGGATTTGAAAAGGAAGTATTGGAAGGTATGCCAAAATTTCTGAAAGATTGTAATGATGTTTACATTTATCTCGAATGGGATAAAACATTAACAACAAGTAACGGAAATTTTTTAGACGATATCGATGAGATACTTAGGAACAATAATTTTAACATGATTGAAGATTGTGGTAATGATAAACTTTTTTACAAAGAATAAAATGATAAAAGAAACAGGATATTGGACATCAAACAACACAGATGAAATACATGTACATGACCCAAATTTGGCGGATTGGATTGTAAGTTACTTCATCAATGATAAAGATAAACAACTAATTGATTTTGGTTGCGGTATGGCAGATTACCTTAAAAACTTGGAAAATAATGGATTTACAAATTTACACGGATTTGAAGGTGAAGTTAGAGATGGAAGCCCCGATTTTGTTAAAAGCTGGGATTTATCAAATCCAATTGAAAATTATGAAAATTACAATTTATTAAAAGATGGTGCATATAACACAATTTGTTTAGAAGTTGGAGAACACATACCAAAGGAATACGAGTCAATTTTCCTAAATAATATTACATCATTAACAACAAATAAAATATTATTATCTTGGGCCATCATAGGTCAGTTAGGCGATGGTCATGTTAATTGTATGAATAATGATGAGGTAATTTTAAAAATGGATAAATTAGGGTTTAAATACTTAGAAAGTGATAGTATTGCCGCGCGTAATTCGGTCTCTCGTGATATCGCTTCTTGGTTTTTAAAAACCATAATGATTTTTCATAAAAAATAGTATATGATAGAAGAATTAACACCACAAGAAAAATGGGAAAGAGATAATGGGGATTTAACCAAAATATTAGATTACCCTTTAGATTCTACTTCTCAGGTAATTGAATTAGGTGGGTATATTGGGGAATGGACACAAAAAATAGTTGAGAGATATAACCCAAAACTTTTAATTATTGAACCTGTACCAGTTTTTTACAAAAAGTTATTAAAAAAGTTTTTTGGTAACACAAATGTTACTGTAGATTTGTCCGCAATATCAACAACAAATAAAGAAATAAAATTATATGTGAGAGAATCGGCTACTTCGGAGACAATTCCTGTTTCTGATACTACCATAGATGCCAAAGCATATGACATTGAACATTTTGTCCAAAAATATAATTTAGGTAGAATTGATTTAATCCAAGTTAATATCGAATGTGAGGAATACCCATTACTATTACAATGGGTTAAAACTGATTTTTTAAAAAATGTAAAATACATTCAAATACAATTTCACACTTTTTGTGAAGATTACGAAGAAAGATACAATATAATATCTCAGGGTCTTAAGGATCTGGGATTTGAAATAAGATACCGATACGATTTTGTATGGGAGTCATGGGAAAATAAAAACTTATAATATGAAAAAAATAATTATTTTAGGTGGCGGAGGTTTCATAGGTGGACACTTAGCCAAAAGATTAAAAAATGAAGGAAATCATGTTAGAATTTGCGACATTAAAAAACACGAATATTTTCCTCACGAGGAAATTTGTAATGAATTTATTTTAGGAGATCTAACTGATCCAAAAGTTGTTGACCTTGTAATCGAAGAAGATGTTGACGAGGTTTATCAATTGGCGGCAGATATGGGTGGAGCACTTTATATATTTACAGGAGAACACGACGCCGATGTAATGCACAATTCCGCAACAATCAACTTAAATGTTGCCTATGAATGTGTTAAGAAAAAGGTTAAGAAAATATTCTATTCTTCATCAGCATGTATGTACCCAGAACATAATCAACTTGATCCTGAGAATCCAAATTGTGAAGAAAGTTCGGCATATCCTGCTAACCCCGATTCAGAATACGGATGGGAAAAATTATTCTCTGAAAGAATGTACCTATCTTACAAAAGAAATTATGGGTTAAATGTGAGAATTGCAAGATTCCACAATATCTTTGGACCACAAGGTACATGGAAAGGTGGGAGAGAAAAATCTCCAGCAGCAATGTGTCGGAAAGCCGTAGAGTCAAAAGAAGGTGACATTATTGAAGTTTGGGGTAATGGTAAACAAACTCGTTCATTCCTATATATTGACGAATGTATTGAAGCAATTCTAAGATTAATGGAGTCTGAATTTTCAGGTCCTGTCAATATTGGTAGTGAAGAAATGGTCACAATTAATCAATTGGCAGGAATGGCAATTGCAATATCTGAAAAAGAGTTATCAATTAAAAACATAGAAGGAGATGAGTTCATTGAAAAATATGGATTTAAATGTCCTTTAGGTGTTAAAGGAAGAAACTCTGATAATAGATTATACCGAGAAAAAATTGGGTGGGAAGTTAGTCAGCCTCTATCAATTGGAATGAAAAAGACTTATAATTGGATTAAATCACAAGTAGAAAATAATACTAAATAAAAACCAAATGAGAATCGCAATCGAATTAAATGGTGTACTTAGAGATACTCTGAAAAAAATACAGCAAGAATATGAAAAATGGTATATTGAGAACCCATTTAAAGATGATGGTGAAAAATCAGAATATGAGGTAATCTCAAATCTTGATTCATTAGAAATCTCTAAACATCTTAAATTTAAAGATGATGATGAATTATATGACTTTTTATATAAAGAACATACAATGGAAATTTTTGGGCATGCAGGATCTATTGAGTCTTCAAGTATGCAAGATTTTAATGATTTCTACTTAGATATGAGGGATAATTACGATATTTTAATAGTCTCAGATGAGATTGGAAGATCTAAACCGGCATCTCTCTTTTTTATCTCAAAATTTGGTTGTCAGGTAGAAACTGTTAAGTTTTATAGTGAAAGCACAATTAATTCCCTATGGGACTCATTAGACATTTTACTTACAGCAAATCCTAACTTATTATTAAATCATCCTAAAGATAAAACATTAATTAAATTCAATACAAATTATAATTCTCAAATAGAGACAAAGTATTCAATTTCAACCCTAAAAGAATTAAAATTAAAAATAAAAGAAATTTATGATTAAATTGCTCGGAGAAAATTACTACATAGACTTAGACAAAATTGAAGCCTATTTAGATGTTCCAGATGAAGATCCAACACAACCAATATCAGGATCGTCTGAAACTAAAATTAATGTCATTAAATTTGACTTGGTTAAACTGTTATTAGAAACTGTTTTAAGTGAACAAGAAATCGTAGATGACAAATTGGGTATGAAAGGAAATTCAACTACAAGTGTACCTTTTAAACTCGCATTCAATAGTTTATTAAATAAAAACCTCATCAATCATTATTAGTATGGAAAACACATTAGAAGAAAAAGTAAAACAATCCATTCAGGTATTAAGAGACAAACAAGCAAGAATTTACCTTTTAGTTCAAGACACAAAAGGTAATGCAAAGGCTTCAGTTAGATATATCTACCAAATGGCAAAAACATTAAAAGATAATGGATTTAATCCAATTATCTTACACGAGAAAACAGATTATGCTGGAGTTATTGCATGGTTAGATGAAGAATATATGTCATTACCACACAGAGCAATTGAAGGACAAAATCTAGAAATTTCTCCCGAAGACTTTTTGGTTATACCTGAAGTATTCGGATTTATCATGGATCAAGTAAAACAATTACCTTGTGCTAAAATTGTTCTAACACAATCGTATTCTTACATGTTAGAAACGCTTCAACCAGGACAGACATGGTCTCAATTCGGGTTTATGAAATGTATCACAACAAGTAATAAACAAAAAGAATATATTGAAAGAGTAATGAGACAATGCTCATTTGATATCCTTGAACCTTATATTACAGACACATTTAGTCCTAAGACTCTTCCACCAATGACAATTATTGGTATTCACACTAAAGAACAGTCGGATACAATAAATTTAATCAAGACTTTCTATTTGAAGTTCCCACAATACAGATGGTTTACTTTTAGAGACTTAAGAGGTCTTTCTGAAAAAGAATTCGCAAATTCTTTAAAAGAATGTTTTTTAAGTGTTTGGGTAGATGATCATAGTGCATTTGGTACATTTCCTTTAGAGTCAATGAAATCAAATGTACCAGTAATTGGTAAGATTCCAAATATTGCACCTGAATGGATGAATGAAAATAATGGTATTTGGATTACCGACCAAACTTTATTGGCAGATATTATTGCTGATTATATTCAAAATTGGCTTGAGG